>UMGG01013949.1_pt1 | contig 15319 bp, 14 predicted proteins | sample 1965211 | NCBI WGS metagenome assembly UMGG01 (sample SAMEA4836064, study PRJEB28245) | human gut metagenome | biome: gut microbiome; material: fecal sample | place: Denmark | collected 2008 | reverse complement strand
GCTGACCGCCGAGCGTCAGAAGGCGCGGCGGGAGGAGCAGGACTACGCCGCCGTGCGCCGGAATGTGGAGGAGTTCCTGTCCCCGCCCCGGCAGGCGCCGGCACGTCAGAAGGATATGGAGCTGGAATGACCCCTGGGACAAACTTTTTGCCGCGATCTGCGTTTTCCCCTGGGCTTTTGCCGAAACGTCAGATATAATGAAGATACAAACGATTTTGAAGGAGGCGAACCCCATGACAAGAGGCGAGGCCTTAAAAGACTTTTTCCGCAAGACCATCCTGCCGGTGGCGTCGGCCGCGCTGCTGTACTGTATCTTCCGCTCCGCCTGCGTAAAGAACGGGGAGCTGGATTATCTCTGGCTCTGGATCCTCTGCGGGCTGCCGTTTGGGATCTGGCGGCTGCGGCTCTGGATCATACCGGGCGGCGGCTCTCTGGGCGGCGGGATCGCCCTGTTCCTTCTGAACTTCGTCTTTGCCGGCCTTATCGGCGGCTGCGTCCTTGTCTGGCGGCTGCTGGTGGCGGCATGGTATGTGCCGCTGACGCTGTACCGCCTGCTGACGGCGGGCTGTGAGTGTGTCGTCACGGAGGACTGAAAGCTGCGCTATGGAACTATGGAAAACGGCCGCTTTGCCGATGGAAAAGCCATTCACCGCCTGATGGAAAAGGACAGGCCTTTCCCACAGGACGGCAAACCGCTTTCCCACAGCGCCGCCCGGCTTGGCCGTTTGCCCACAGTCCCACAGCGCCTACGACTGCTGCTGCCACAAAAATCGCGTTCCCTGATAGAAAAAATCATCATTTCATGGTAGAATGGGGACAGCCCATCGAAGGAGGGAAAAGCCCATGGACGAAAATAACTCCATCCAGCTTTTTGAAGATAGAAAGATCCGTACCGCCTGGGACGAGGAAAAGGAAGAATGGTATTTCTCCGTGGTGGATGTTATCGCCGTTCTGACCGATCAGCCAACGGCAAGAAACGCCAGCACCTATTGGGCGGTTTTGAAAAAACGTCTGAAAGAGGAGGGCGCAAGTGAACTGCTTACAAATTGTAAGCAGTTGAAAATGCGGGCAACAGACGGAAAGCTGCGTCTAACGGACGTTGCCAGCACGGAACAACTTCTGCGCATCATCCAATCTATCCCGTCGCCCAAGGCTGAGCCCTTCAAATGTTGGCTGGCACAGGTTGGCCGTGAGCGCATTGAGGAGACCATCGACCCGGAACAGGCCATCGACCGGGCGCTGGAGACCTACCAGAAGAAGGGCTATGACGCCGACTGGATCCACCAGCGCATCCTCTCCATCCGCGTCCGCAACGAGCTCACCGCCGAATGGCAGGCGCGGGGCGTGGAGCAGGGCCGGGAATACGCCATCCTCACCGACGAGATCACAAAGGCCTGGTCAGGCATGACCACCCGGCAATACAAAAACCTGAAAGGTCTCAAAAAGGAAAACCTCCGGGACAACATGAGCACATTGGAGATCGTGCTGAACATGCTGGCCGAAACCACGACCACGGAGCTTTCCAAGGCCCACCAGCCGGAGGGCTTTGAGGAAAGCCGGATCGTTGCCCGGCGCGGCGGCAAGGTGGCGGGAGACGCACGGCGCGCCATTGAAGCGGACACCGGGCGGCCCGCCGTCACAGCACAGAACGCCGCCCAGCTTAACGCCGTGGTGACGGATGTGATCCAGGGCGTGGCGGAAGCGGACAAGCCCAACGAGGACGAGAAATAAGCAAAAAAAGAAGCGGGGACGCAGCCAACGGATATACCGAAGGCCGCGTCCCCGCTTTTTCTATGGGCGCATATCGGAAAGTGTCAAAAACGTCTGTTTTCTCGCCGCAGGAGCGCGGAGAAAAGCGCGGATGGGAAATCATAAGGGCATGGTCTGAAAACGCCGCCACGGTGGTCTATTTTGCCCGTTTCCCGCCCTTATCCACGCCTTTTTTCACGCGCTGGCACTGGAAGTGGGGGCAGTCCAATACCACCGCCCGGAAGCTCTGCTTGCAGGGGTGGACACAGCCCTTGCAGAGCCGGTTGTACTGCCGCCTGCCGTTCTCGCCCAGGAAGAAGGCCCATTCCAGCCGCCACTTCACGCCCCGGCTCATCGCTCCCCCAGCTCCGGGGGCTTCTTCTCCGGGGCAGGCCTGGCCTGCTGCTTCGCGCACTCCTGCTTTGCCGCCGCCAGCCGTTCCCGGATGGAGGGCTTTTTCTCCGGCTGCGTCCGCTCCGCGTGCTCCTTGGCCTTCTCCAGCTCCTCGCCCCGCCGGCCGTTGTTGATAACGCCGTCGATCATGCCGTAGTCGTCCTCCAGGGTCATTTCCGCCGTGCGGAGGGGATTGTCCTTTTCCGGTTGCTCCGCCGCCACGGCAAAGGCCCGCGTGCCATTTCCCATGATAAGGTACTGCCCATCATCGGAAATGTGGTGGACGCCGTAACCAGCCGCCTCCATCTGCTCCCGGCTCATGGCGGTCACACAAAAGCTGCCTCTGGGCGTGCTGATCCGCTCCTGCGTCGCCATCTGATCCGGCGTGGGAATCGTGACCTCCGCTGCCCGTTCCGGCTGCAAAAACTCCGGCACCTGGGAAAAACCGAAGCGGTCGCAGTAATGAGCGGTATCCTTCCCGTCCTGCCGCAGCACCACGATATCTGATACGGACAGGGAGTGCCCCTTGAAGTCCGCGGGGCGGTCCACATTGAAGCGGTTGTAGATGCTTTCCAGATCGTCCTTCGCCGTCAGCGGGGCGGTATAGACCAGCTCATAGTTCTCCGGCTTTACGGAAAGGCCGTTGTTGCGGATGGCGTCCAGCGGCTCGAAGCGGTGGTCCCGCGTGGCGTCCCCCGGCTTCAGCTGATAGATGGAGAATGTGTCGCCCTGCGTCGCACGCACCTGTGCCACGATATCTGCCGGGGTCTGCGCATAGGCGGCCGCCTCCGCCGCGTACTCCCGTTCCGCCTGCTCTGCGAAGGCCAGCATCTCGTCGATGCGGGACTTGTCCGGATCATTCAGCCTTGCACGGATCTCCTCCGGGTCGAAGTCCAGGAACTCCTCGTAGCCCGTGGCGTCCTTGAATTTTTCGATCTCGGAGGGAAGATGGTCCTCCTGCGTCTGGCCCAGCGCCGCCAGCCTTTCATCCAAAGCGGAAATACGCCCGGCCATCAGATTTTCGTAAATCGCTTCCTTTGCGGCGTGCGCCTCCGGGTGCTCCGCCGCGTACTGCGGATCGTTCTGACGGAAAAACTCGTCCATGTCAAAGGCGATATCCATAGCCCACTCGGATTTTTCTTCTTCGGGAAGATCGTCCTGGAAGGCCATCACCCGGTACTCGTCGGGGATGCTGCCGCGCTCGCCATCGTAATACTCGCAGAAGCGGTCCCCCGTATCCCGCACATAGCCCTGATCCGTAAAGCTGCCGTTTTCGTCCATCGCCACATCCCGGCCGTAGGCCTCATAGTCGATGTAGTTTTGCAGATGCTCCGGGATCTGCATGACCTCCAGCTCATCAATGTAATACCGGCCCAGATCGTCATAGTCCGCAATATGGGGATAGACCTCATAGCAGTCCAGATTTTCCGTCAGGTTGATGATCTCCTGCAGGCTGCCGCAATGGTCGCCCATTTCCATACCGGCCTGAAACTGCGCGTATTCGCTGTTGCTCATTTCATCCAGCTTCGACGCCAGATAGTTCAGCTCGTCCAGATTTTCGTATTCGCCCAGCTTGCTATAAAGGCCGTCCACATAGCAGTCATAGTCCGTGATGAACCATTCCTCATAGGGCTGGCCGAAGTCGTCCCTCTGGCCGATGCCGATACGCTTAAACACTTCTTTCAGTTCCTCGGCGGTGGTGGGAAACTTCACCCACTCGCCCACAAGCTCGCCCTCGTTGTACTTGCCAAGATTGGTGATAAAGGCGGCAAAGGGATAGTCCTTGTTGTAACTGTAATCCGGCATATACGCTCCTCCTTCAGCTTCGCTTATTTTTGGGAAATTCCAGCTTGAAATCGATGTACCTGCCGCCCGTGTCATTCAGGATCACAGCGGCGTCATAAGTGGCCTGCTTCTTTTCAGACCACATCCCCTTGACATTGGTCCGTCCCTTTTTCAGAAGGTCCGCCGCCATCTTCTTTGTCAGCTCCTTCCTGCGGCTCGTCCAGAAGCGGTCGTTTTTCCAGAGGACAAAACCGCAGGACCGATCCGAACAGGCAAAGTTTTTCTTCCCCTCATAGACCGGCTGGCCGCAGCGGGGGCAGGTGCCGATCACTTCCTTCTCCGGGGCAAACAGCTTTTTGCCATCCTCGGAAATGCAGGAATAGGTAGAAACGATCTCCCGGACCATATCCCGGATGCCATCCATGAAGGTGTCCGGGTCAGCGCCGCCCTTTGCGATCTCCGTCAATTTCTGTTCCCATTCCGCTGTCAGCATGGGAGAGGTCAGCGGCTCCGGCAGGACCGTGACAAGGTTGATACCGGCTTTCGTGGGGATCAGGCTCTTGCCCTTGCGCTCCACAAATCCGGCAGCCACCAGTTTTTCGATGATAGCCGCCCTGGTCGCAGGCGTGCCAAGTCCTTTTCGCTCCGCCTCATCGGGGATATCGTCCTTGCCCGCATTCTCCATAGCAGACAGGAGGGTATCTTCGGTATAGGGCTTCGGCGGCTGGGTGAAATGCTCGGTGACGGAAACCTCCGCGCCGTCAAAAACTTGTCCTTCGGTGAAGTCCGGCAGCGTGCCGCCGTCCCCGTCCGCAGGCTTTTCTTTCAGGGAGGCGTGGAAAATGCGGTCGATCTCCCGCCAGCCTTCGGAGAGGATGCGCTTACCCTTTGCGGTGAAGGAATGACCGCCGCAGTCAAAAGTTGCCGTGACCGCCTCATACACATACGGCTCCGCCGACGCGCACAGCAGGCGGCAGCAGACCAGAAGAAGCAGCTCACGCTCGCCCAGGGACAGGGCGGGGATATCCGCTTTCTCGATCTCCATCGTGGGAATGATGGCGTGGTGGTCGGATACGTCCTTGTCGGAGACCATGGCCTCCACCAGCGGATAGAAATTGCTGATTTTATCAAAGGGCGGCAGCTTCGCCGCCAGATGGATCACACAGGAGGCCGTTTCCGCCATATCGGAGGTCAGATACCGGCTGTCCGTGCGAGGGTAGGTCAGCAGCCTTTTTTCGTAGAGGCTCTGGGCGTAGTCAAGGGTCTGCTTCGCCGTGTAGCCAAGCAGCCGGTTTGCCTCACGCTGCAAGGTGGTGAGGTCATAGAGCTTCGGAGGCTGTTCCTCCTTCTGCTCCTTCGTGACGGAAGTACAGATGACGGCCGCGCCCTTGCACATGGCCGCCGCCTGCTCCGCCTCCGCCGGATCGGTAAATCTCTCCGATACCGCCTCCGCGCCGGCCAGCGTCAGGCGCACATGATGATACTTCTCCTTCTGGAACAGCGCGATCTTCGCGTCCCGCGCCGCCAGCAGGGACAAGGTGGGCGTCTGGACGCGGCCCACATTCAGGGTGCGGTGGTAGAGAACGGAGAAAAGGCGGGTGGCGTTGATCCCCACCAGCCAGTCAGCCCTCTGGCGGCAGAGGGCTGACTGATACAGGGCTTCATAGTCAGCGCCGGGGCGCAGCTCGGAAAAGCCCTCCCGGATGGCGCTGTCCTCCATTGAAGAAATCCAGAGACGGAGGACCGGCTTGCGGCAGCCGGCCAGTTCATACACCAGCCGGAAGATCAGCTCGCCCTCCCGTCCGGCGTCACAGGCGTTGACGATCTCCGTTACGTCCTCCCGCGCCATGAGGCGCTTCACATTGTCCAAAGCCGCCTCCTTGCCGGGGATGGGGGCGTAGCGGAAGGGCTCCGGCAGAATGGGAAGATCCTCATAGCGCCATTTTTTGAAGCGTTCGTCATAGCCGCCCGCGTCCAGCGGGGATACCAGGTGCCCCACGCACCAGGAAACGAGAAGTCCGCTGCCCTCATAAAAGCCATCGGCCCTGGATGAAGCACCCAGGGCCGACGCGATGGATTTTGCCACGCTCGGTTTTTCCGCGATGATCAGTTTACTCATGCTCCGCCTCCGTTTCAGCCTCCGCAGGCTCGTCCTCGTTGATATACTCCTCGTCAGGGAAATCGTACTCGTCGGGATCGGCGCTGACCTTCACGCCGCTGCGGTTCGGCTTGATGAACTTCACATAGGCGAAGGCTCCGCCGCCTGCCAGCGCCACCAGCGCCACCACGGCCAACAGGCCGCTGCCGCTCTTTTTCTTCGGCTGCTCCGGTTCCGGCTCCAGCTCCCTGACCTTCTCCCTGCCCGCGCACTCGGAGAGGTTGGTCTTGCAGACAGGGCAGGATGTATCCACCGCGCCGGCCGCGCATTTTTCCTTACAGGTACACACCGGGGCGGCGGGCGTCTCCTCGTCCATCAGGGCCAGCAGGTCGCGCTCGTCTACCTGGTTGAGAAAGTGGACGGTGTTCTCGCCGTCCTCCGCCCGGTCGATGATGATGTAGAAATAGTTGCCGCCTTTTGTGACCACGGTGATGAACTGCTTGTCCCCGGCGCTCTCACCGGCGATATCGTCCACCAGGGTCATGTTGCCCTCCGGGGTCAGGGGCTGGGGCTCATAGCCTCCCGTGGTCTCCTCCCCGGTGTAGTAGGGCTCGCCGTCCCCGCCGTCGGCGAAGGCCACGGTGGAGGTGGCCGCCATGCAGAAAAGCGCCAGGAACACGGCGGCGAAACGGCGAAAAGCTCTGTTACGCTTCATCTTCCGCACCCTCGCTTTCCTCCGTCTCCATCAGCCCGTCCGGCAGGGAGATCATGCCGCTGGCGTAGGCGCGCAGGAAGGCGGTCAGCTCCCTGTTGTCCATGCGGACAGCCTTCACCATGCGGACGATCTCCAGGTTCTCCTCCTCCGTGAGCTGGGCTTCCAGCGCGCGGAGACGCTTCTGCTGCTCGGCGATCTTTTCCCTCGTTTTCTCAATATCCTTGCGGATCTTCTCAGTCGTTGCCATGATTGCATTGCTCCTTTCCAAATCGTTCTTTCCATGAATAATTGCGCCCAAGCCCCCGAACGGTTTTCAGGTTGGCCCGTGCGTTATCCTCCAATGCCAGCGCGCGCCGGAACAGCTCCGGGTAACGCTCCCGCAGGTCGATGATCTCCTCCGCCCGCATACTGGGGCAGAAAAAGCAGGAGGACTTTCCCGGCTGCGGCAGGCCCGCCGCCTCGATTGTCCGGATACACGCCTCCCGGTCCCAGCCCCATTCCATCAGGGGATACCATTTGCTGTACTTTGGGTCTGCCAGATCACGCAGAAGGACCTTGTCGCTGCGATAGTGCTCGCCAGCGTCATAGCCGATGAACTTGACCACCTTTTTCCCGCTGTTCCAGACCTCACGGCATGGAGGATGGTTGTTGCAGAACTTTTCCTGCGGTCCGATCTTGTGTTTCAACGAACACCGCTTGAAGCCGTAGGCGATGGAGGGCAGCGTACCGCTTTTCAGACATTCATCCTCCAAGGTCAGCCGCCAGCCGTCCTTCGTGGTCTTATAGACCCGCGTGATCTCCGGCATACCGTGTTCCTCCAGCCAGCGATCCATGATATCCAGATAGGCATAGGTATGGGGATGCTCACCGCCCGTATCCGCAAACAGGATCAGGTCAACAGGGATACGGTGCTGGTGCAGCCCAACAAGAAGGGCGGTGCTGTTCGCACCGCCGCCATAGGAAACAATATTGATATGCTCACCTCATTTCAAAGCCTTTTCGTATCGGTATTTCATCTGCGCCGGATACAGCGGTTCGGACGGGCGGCGCTTGCCGGTCCACTCCCGTCCGCCCGCCAGCCCCGCGCATCGCCAGCCGGAGGCACGAAGGCTGACGCCGCTCTCCGTGTCCAGAATGTAGGTGACGATCCTATGGTAGCCCAGGACCTTCGCCGCCCGCGCCGCCGCGCCATAGAGGAAGCTGCAAGCGTTTTTTGTCCCGTCCGTGCAGAGGCGGTTGACCTCCAAGGTCAGCCCATCGTCCAGGTATCGGCTCACCGGCCGCCCCACGATGGCGACGCCCGCCAGACGGCCGTTCGCCATGCAGCCCAGGGAGAACTTATGCCCTCGCACCGGCTTATGGTGGCGGTGGTGCTCTGCGACAAAGCCGTTCGCATCGGCAAGGGACATCGGTTTTACAGTCAGCATCGGCTTCGCCTCCATCAGTTGTACGGCGGTCTGCCGTAGGCATAAAAGTGGGACTGCCAGTAATTTGTGTTGAGACTGGTGTACTGGATGGGATCGCCGCAGTGCAGGAGCATCCCGTCCCCCACATAAAAGCCCACATGGCTGACCCCCGGCGTGTCGTAGGTGCCCACAAAGAACACCAGATCCCCCGGCCGCGGCTCGGATACCGGCGTGGAAATGTTGTAGAGGCCCTGCGCCCCCAGCCGCCCGGTATCGCACAGGCCGCTGTTGGTCAGGACATAGCTGACAAAGCCGCTGCAATCAAAGGAGGTGGACGGACTGCTGCCGCCCCAGACATAGGGGAAGCCCAGATACTTCTCCGCCTCTGTAATCAGCGCCGCAAAGCGCTCGTCGGACAGGTGCTCCGCCGGGATCTCGTACTTGGCGGGCGGGTTGGTCACATACTTTGGAACATAGCCGGAGGACGGGAACAGGTCGGGGCGGTTGCCCAGGGTGGACATATACACGGCGTACATGGAAAGCGTCTCCTGATCCATCATGTAGACCGGCAGATGGGAGAGGTCGAAGTTTTCCAGCTTCACGGTGCAGATATAATAATCGTAATAGACCCGGTAGCTCTCCGTATGGGTGTTGCCCTCCTCGTCCGTCCAGGTATCCGTCTCAATGTAATACCGCCGCTCCACCTCCACCGTCTCGGTAAGGATGTATTGCTTGTCAAACAGCATTTGAAGGTCGCCCTGCACCTGGTCTATGGTGAAGGTGCCCTCATGGAGTGCCGACAGGATGGACAGCAGCACATAGGGATCGTGCTCGATCTCGTCCAGATCGTAGTGATACTCGTCATAGTCGTGGGTCTGCTCATAGGTATCCAGATACCGCCGCAGCTCGTCCTCCTTGGCGCAGTAGGCGGCCTCCGCCGCCAGCAGGTCGGAATCCTCAGAGAGATAGGAGGAGGCCACAATGTTGGACACGCCTCCGCCGAACATGGAGGAGCAGGATTGCAGCAGGCCCAGCAGCAGCACCAGCACAAGGCCGATCCCGCCGATGATAAGGAACACCTTCTTGTGCCGGGCTATGAACTCGCCGGCCTTCTTTGCTGCCTCCGCGCCCTTCTTTGCGCTCTTGGCTGCCGTCTGTGCCGCCGCCTTTGCACCCTCCGCGCCGCGCGACGCCCGGTAGGCCGCCGCGTACTGCCGCTGCATCCGCTTCTTCTGCCAGATGCGGGAGATGGGGCTGCCGGACGCAAGCTGGGGGTTATCATGGAGCGCCTTTTGGTAAAGCGCCTCTGCGTTGGCCCTGACCGCCGCCTGCTCCGCCTTTGCCGCGTCTCGCCAGGGCTTCACCTGCCGCTCCGCCCGCCAGTTTTGCAGCTTACGGTTCCCATAGCCCACGGCTTTTTCCATGCCGCGCTCGGTGAGATGGCCCGCCGCCACGCCGGAGTTCTCCTGCTCCACCTCCCGCACCTTGGCATGGGCGGTGTGGGCGACCTCCTGCAAAGGCCGCGCCAGCGGATTCGGCCCCGGCTGCCGGATCGAAGCCGGCTTATCCGTCTCATGGAATACCAACCTTGTACGCCCGGCGCCGGAAGCCTCGTCAAAGACACGCTCCGTGCCCAGGACGCGCTTTTTCGGAACAGCGGCTCGTGCCGCGTCCAGCTTGTCCGCCGCCTTGTCGGACTTGAGGATCGCCTTTTGCAGCTCCGGCGCGGCGCGCTCCTCCTCGGTGAATTGCAAACGGGAGGATGGGCGGCTATTTGCCGCCGTACCCTCCCGGTAGGCTTTGCGGCGGTTCCGCCGCTTTTTCTTCTGAGACTTCCGGACGCGCCGGTCGTCCAGATGGTGGAGGGCAGTCCTCGCCAGCGCCGTGGAATCGCCGGAGGGGGAATAGTCCTGCTCCGGCGCACGGTCTGAAACATGGCTCGCCTCGCCTGTGACCATGTTGACGGAAATGGCTCCGTCGCGGGTCATCTTCTGCGCCTCCTTCTCGGCGGCCTTCCATTCCTTCATGCGTCACCACCTGCCTTTCCGTAGGGGCAAATGCTCACGCACTCGCCCGTCTCGATCATGGAGATATACTTGAAAATGGGATATGCCTGGGGTGGGCAGACCGCGTTGCCCAGGGTTTTCAGCCGTAGGGCGCGGTCCGCGGTGTTTTCTGTGATACGTGGGACTCCCTCCGGCTCGGCGGCCCAGAGGATACATCCGTCCATTTCCGGGGGAAGCCCATGAGCCATTCCACCCAATCCGGGTTCAGCGCCGCCGTCTCGGATAGCGGCTGCTCCTGCCGGATCACCTGGGATGACAGGTTGGCAGACGGGGCGCTGTTGCGAAACGCAGCCGGTTTCAGCGTGGAGCGGTAGCCCTCCGACGCTGCCGGGGTCAGGTAGAACACCGCCGCCGACAGGCTCAGGCTCCAGATGGCCCCGTTCCGGTTCACCTTGCGGAAGATCCCGTTGTCGGAGAGGTACACATCCAGGTTGGCCGCGTCCCTGCAGGTGTTCTTGTCGGAGGCAAGGGGCGTGGGAAACATCAGCCGCGACGATAAAAGTTCGCTGGCGCTCATGCCATGCGCCGACACCGCAAGCCGGAAATACGAATGGGAGAACAGCGTATCCCGCTTTTGCCAGGTCAAAGATCGTTTTGTCGAGGCCCATATTGATGAAGCCAGCAACATTTTCCCCAAGCACCCAACGGGGCCGCAGCTCGGTAATAACGCGGCACATTTCCGGCCACAGGTAGCGTTCATCCGCAAAGCCCCTTCGCTGTCCTGCGGTGGAGAAGGGCTGGCAGGGAAAGCCGCCGGAGATAACGGTAACGGTTTCAAGTCCTGTTTTTTCAAAAAACGCCTCCTTCGTAAAAGTAGTGATATCCCGGAATTTCGGCACCTCCGGCCAGTGCTTTTCCAGGACGGAATAGGGATAGTCCGCCCACTCGCATTGACAGACGGTGCGGAAGCCCGCCGCCTCCGCCGCCAGATCAAGCCCGCCGATGCCGGAAAACAGGCTCACATGGGTCAGCTCAGTCATAGTCATCCTCGCAGGAATGATCTCCGCAGAGGGCGCAGCCGATGCCGTCCTCCGCCGCTTCCTCCGGGTCATAGGGCGTCAGATGCGCGCGCCGCAGCGTTGCCTCCAGAATGTCATAGCAGGTGACACCCTGATCCTCCGCAAAGCCCCACCTGCGGTACATTCTTCGGATGCTCGGATTCTCGCCGGAGAGATTCTTTTGCAGCCGCGCAAGCCGTTTTTCTGTTTTCACTTCTACAACACGGTTGCGGAGAAAGCTGTACTGCGCCAGCAGGTCAAAGAGATCGCCCACCAGCATACGAAAGGCGCCGCCGGAGATGATGTAGGCGGGATCGTGGGCGGTGGCGGCGCACTGCTTTTCCCTGATTTTTGCGTCATGCTCTTTCAGCACGGCGGTCAAGGGCGTGAGCTCCGTCGCCTTCAGCTCCGCAAGGTCCTTCCTGTCCCCAAACACCAGATAGCGGCCGGGGATACGCCAGGCGGCGAACTTTTCCTCCGCGATCTCTCCGTAGCGCTTTGCCGTTTCGGCCAGATTTTCCAGATCCTTCTCGTCCTTCGCCTTTTCCGCCAGAAAGGCGAGCTGATGGAGAAGTCCGTACAGATGCACCTCATCATTGATGTGGTTTTCATATACCTTGCTGTCGATCACATATTTCATATCTTGTCCCATCCTTTCCTTATCCGGTTTCCCCGCCATGGGAAACCTCGCTGGGCTTTGTCGTGAGAAGTCTGTATAGCTCGGTGGTCTTGGGAAACTCGTCCTTGAAGGGCAGGATCACATTTTGGAAGAACAGAAGGCCGCTGCCGGGGTCCGCGTTGGTCACATAGGCAAGCTGCTCGGCGGAGATGTTCAGCCGATCCGTCATCAGCTTGCGGTCGCCCGCAGACAGGTTCAGCAAATAGATAAAATCGCTGTTTTCCAGAATGTTTTCGATCTCCGGCGAGGAAAGCAGGTCTTTGGGGTTCTGCGTCGCCCCGGTCGGGACGCCGCCCCACTTTCTGAAACGCTTCCAGATCTCGGCGCTGTATGCCGCCGTCTGTTCCTCCTTCAAGAGCAGATGGAACTCGTCCACGAAATACCAGGTGGCCCGCCCAATGGAGCGGTTCACTGTGACGGTGTTCCACACCGCGTCCTGGACAATGAGCATCCCCGGCTTTTTCAGATTTTTGCCAAGCCCCTTGATGTCGAAGCAGACAAGGCGGTTGCGGATATCCACGGTGGTACGGTGGTTGAAGAAGTTAAGAGAGCCGTTTACATACAGGTCCAGCGCCTGGGCCACACGGTCCGCCTCCGGGATATGCTGGGCGGTGAGGGCTGCCATGAGGTCGGAGAGGATCGGCATATTCTCCGGCCGCGGGTCTGCGAAGTACGGCTGATAGATCTTCTGCACGGCACGGTCGATGACGGTTTTCTCGATGGCCTCCAGCCCTGTCTTGCTGCCCATGATAAGCTCACAGAAGGACAGCACGAAATCGCTTTTCAGCGCCAGCGGGTTTTCTTCCTCGCTGTAATTGAGGTTGATATCCAGGGGATTCACATAGTCGCGGCTGTTGGGCGAGAGCCGGATCACCTGGCCGCCCAGCCGGTTCACCAGCGGGGAGTATTCATCCTCCGGGTCGCAGATGATGACGTTATCCTTCGTGGTCAGCATGACATAGGTGATCTCCCGCTTACAGCTCATGGACTTGCCGCTGCCCGGCGTGCCGAACACAAGACCGTTTGGGCATCGGGACTGCTTGCGGTCTAAGAGGATCATGTTGCCGGACAGGGCGTTGAGCCCGTAATACATGGCGTCGCCGCCCATGAAAAGCTCCTGGGTCACAAAGGGCACGAATACCGCCAGCGCCGAGGTGGTGAGGCTCCGTTCGATTTGGATACGGTTAAGGCCCAGCGGCAGCGAGGACACAAGACCGTCCTCCTGCTGGAAGTCCAGCCGGGTCAGGATGCAGTTATGGGTCTGGGCGACACTGGCCGACTGGGAAACGGCGATCTCCAGCTTTTGCTTCGTGGGCGCCAGATGCAGCATGAGGAAGGTCATATTGAACATTCGCTCGTTGCGGCTCTGTAAATCCTGCAAGAGATTTTTCGCCGCGCCGCCGTAGGTGGAGAGGTCGGAGGGGAGGATATCCAGATCGTAGCCGCTCCGTGCGGCCTTCTTCTGCTCCTGGATCTTCATGGCGTCCAGATCGGTGATCTTGCGCTTGACCATCTTGATGGCCTCGTTCTGGTTGATGCCGCGGACGTGCATGGTGACGAGAAGGTTTCCCTCCACATCCATGAAATCCGTGAGGATACGGTCCTGGATCTCCGGGGCCAATATCTGCAAGAAGGACACCGCGCCGTACATTTCGCCCATGCGAAAGCGCCGCGTCTCCCCAAACTCGAAGGAAGAAGGCACGATAAAATCCTTCACGGACAGGCCGGAGGGCGCCAGCCAGTCCCATTCAAAGGCAAAGGGCTCCCCTCTGGGATGGAGGAGACCGTGCAGCAGCGCCAGACGCTCCTTGCCGTCCAGCACCTTTGCCGCCGCGCCCATGACCTTGAAGCGGTTCAGAGTGTCCGCCTCGATGCGGGAAAACCTTGCCCGCGCCGCCTGAACGCTCTCCGCCTCGATGGTCAGCGTGACATACTTGCTTTTTACATAGCCGTTGCTGCCGCGCTCATACTGTGTTTGCAGGATGCCGGAGGCCTCGGCGCGGATCCCGTCCAGATCGTCCCCCTGGGCCGCCATGCGGAACAGATCCCCGCCGCCGGCCTTGTGGCTGCTGCTCAGGGTCATTTGCACGCCGATGGAGGGGTCATAGCCGTTATAGAAGTCGCAGAGGCGTTCAAAGATATCCCGTTGATCCTCCGGCCCCGCCAGACGGTAGCTGACGTCGGCGTAGGCGATGGTTTTGGAAAAATGCCGGTCGTCCAGACGGCACAGGCCGTCCGGGTGCATATTGCGGAAGGGGAGGCTTGCCTGTACGGTGTGGTTCTTGCCGTCCCCCTTGGCCTGCCGGATGACGGCCTCGATCTGCTTTCGCTCCTGCCGGGTGAGCCTGCGCCGGCCCTTGCCTCTTTTCCCCGCGCCGGAGGCGATCCGCCCCACCGTCCGCTCCAGCTCCGCCTGCTTTTCCAAAGCGGAATAGGCGTTGTTCGTCTGATAGACACGCTTTTTCGGACGGGTGAATTTGCACTGGATCAGATGGCCCAGCAGCGCCTCCGGGGTCTGCCCGTTCTTCTCATACAGGGCAAACAGGAAAAAGGGCAGCATCACAAGGATCATGCACAGCGCCGCCGGCGTCGTACCCATGCTGCCCTTGCCCAAAAAGAAAAGCGGCACTCCAACAAGTGCCGCCGATCCGAAACACACAAGCTGCCGCTTCGTCAGGCCGAACAGCATCTTGCTCTTGATTTTTGTCAGGTCCTTCGGGACCGTTACGTATGCCAATGGTTCACATCCTTTCCGCAAGCCGGATATCGCTTGCAACCTCATTTCCCCACACATCCCAGCCGGGCGGTGAGGCTCTTGCGAACAGCTCAATACGGGGCACATCCCCCATGAGGGCTTCGATCCGCCGCCGCGCCTCCTCCGGCTTCTGGCTGTGCCGCTCTACGTGGGAGAGGATGACCTGCTTCACATCCCGCGCCGCCCGCTTCGGGCGTCCGCGGGTCGCCAGCAGGCAGATCTCCGCGTTGGCCCGCGTCCAGTAGCCCATGCCGGTGAACAGGCCCTCCGACTTCCGGCACTGCTTGATCCAGACGAAGGCCACGGTCTTGAAGGTAAAGCCCCAGGCCTCCCGCAGCATGGGGAAGGTGATCCAGAGGAACAGGGCGCAGTCCTTGTCCGCCAGCTCCCCCACTGGCAGGGCCTTGATGGACGCTATGTCCATGGTGGGGTAATGGCTCTCGGCACTGCGCCCCGCGCCCTTCTTGCTCCAGACCTTATAGGCCCAGGGCGGATCCGCGTAGATGACCTTGTATTTTTTCATGGCCGCCTCCCGTCAATGCGCCCCGAACAGGCTCTTTGCGAGGCTGCCGGTGCGAAACAGCGTGTAGCACAGCAGCACCGTATAGCCCAGGCACTCCCAAATCGCCACAGTGATATCATCCCCCACGGCGATATTCTGCACCAGCACCGCGT
>UMGG01084840.1_pt1 | contig 15410 bp, 10 predicted proteins | sample 1965211 | NCBI WGS metagenome assembly UMGG01 (sample SAMEA4836064, study PRJEB28245) | human gut metagenome | biome: gut microbiome; material: fecal sample | place: Denmark | collected 2008 | reverse complement strand
CCGAGGATTTGTCTATAGGTTGATTGAGGATTAGTATTATAACTTATCTCACTTGATAGCCTTGAAAGCTTCCTCAAGGTCAAAGATAATATCATCAATGTGCTCTGTACCAATGGAAAGTCTGATAGTGGTAGGCTTGATACCCTGCTCTGCAAGCTCTTCTTCGTTGAGCTGAGAGTGTGTGGTGGAAGCAGGGTGGATAGCAAGGCTCTTAACATCGGCAACGTTTGCCAGGAGGGAGAATACCTGAAGATTATCAATGAACTTCTTAGCATCGTCCTCAGTGCCCTTGATCTCAAAGGTGAAGATAGAGCCGCCGCCGTTGGGGAAGTACTTGTCATAAAGCTCCTTCTGCTTGCCTGTTGCAAGTGAGGGATGATTTACCTTTGCTACCTGAGGATGAGCGTTCAGGTAATTTACTACCTTGATAGCGTTCTCAACGTGTCTCTCAACTCTCAGGGAGAGTGTCTCAAGACCCTGTAAGAACATAAATGCGTGGAAAGGAGAAAGGGTTGCGCCTGTATCTCTCAGGAGAATAGCTCTGATCTTTGTAACGAAAGCCGCAGCGCCTACTGCCTTGGTGAAGCTGATGCCGTGGTAGCTGGGGTTGGGTTCGGTGAGGGAGGGGAACTTTCCGCTCGCTTCCCAGTCGAACTTGCCGCTGTCAACGATAACGCCGCCGATAGCAGTGCCGTGGCCGCCGATGAACTTTGTTGCGGAATGAACTACGATATCTGCACCGTGCTCAATGGGACGGATAAGATAAGGAGTACCGAAGGTGTTGTCTATTACCAGAGGGATCTTGTGCTTGTGAGCGATCTCAGCGGTCTTTTCGATGTCGATAAGGTTAGCGTTGGGGTTGCCGAGGGTCTCAATGAAGATAGCCTTGGTATTGTCCCGGATAGCATTCTCGAATGCGCCCTCTTCATCGGGATCAACGAAAGTAGTGCTGATGCCGTACTCGGGAAGAGTGTGTTCGAGGAGGTTGTATGTACCGCCGTAAATGGTCTTGGCAGCAACGATGTGCTCGCCGGCCTTTGCCAGGTTCTGGATAGTGTAAGCGATAGCAGCTGCGCCGGAAGCTACTGCAAGAGCTGCAACACCGCCCTCAAGAGCAGCGATCCTCTGCTCGAAGATGTCCTGAGTGGGGTTGGTAAGTCTGCCGTAGATGTTGCCTGCGTCCTTGAGGCCGAAACGGTCTGCTGCGTGCTGGGAGTTATGGAAAACATAGGAAGAAGTAGCGTAGATAGGTACTGCTCTTGCGTCAGTAACGGGGTCTGCGTTCTCCTGTCCGATATGAAGCTGCTTGGTTTCAAACTTAAGATCTCTTCCTGCAAAATTACTCATTTTAAATATCTCCTTATAAATCAAGTTTCTTTGTATATCACACTGAATGTACGAATTTTCTTATTTAAAGCGCATATCAGCTGCACATTCGTATGGTACATCTGAGCGCCAGATACCTGATCTTCATGTTCTGTTTGCTCCTTATTTGCGGGAATTTACTCTAATCATATTTATCATAGCTGTATGGTATGAATTACTATGGCTATATAATACACCATAATCCCTACAATGTCAAGGGATATTATAAGATTTTGGCAATATAAACAAAAACAGGCAGATGATTTTAATACATCTGCCTGTTTTTGTTGAAAAAGGAACCTATAAAATCGAAAATAACGCCTTTTCCCTGGTGGTGTCTCCTTTGCATTCGGTACGGACATATATAATTGAAACGTTAGTTTGTCCGTACCAGCGCCTTACGGCGGAAACCAAATTCGACGTTCCTAATGGAACATCTCTTGGTTTCAAGCCGCCTGCATTTAATAGTTTTAAGACTATTTTAGAAATTATATTTGTTTGAGCGTTTTTTAACTTACAGTGCAGGCGGCTTTAGGATTTTTAAGTCGGCTATCAGGTCAATCATTCAAGCCGCTCGCAAACGGATTTCGCTGCTTGCGAGCAGCGACCAAATGGCTCCGCCCTTTGGAAACCCGCCACCTTTGAAAAGGTGGACTAAACTTTTTGCCTTGCTCTCATTTGTGCTGATTTTTTCATATTGTCCTATTATCTGATATTTTGGTCGTTATTCCGCCTTTTCCTCGATCTCCTCGTCCTTTGGCGGCTGAACTCTATCCATCTCAAACCAGAATGTACTTCCTATCCCCTCTTCCGACTTAACTCCGAACTGGAAGCCGTGAAGAATGAATATCTGCTTTACAATGGAAAGTCCCAGTCCCGTGCCTATTACCTCTCTCTTATGCTTTTCCGCACGATAATAGCGGTCAAATATAAGCGGCATAAGCTCTTTGTCAATGCCGTCTCCCGTGTCTGTCACGGAAATGGTTATCTTCTTGGGCGTTGCGACCTCCATAACGTATATGGACTTCTCCTCGCCCGAGTAATTGACAGCGTTGTTTACAAGGTTGTATATTACCTGATCGAACTTGATAAGGTCAGCCTCTGCCCATGCGTCGTCATTCACCGAGATATAGAACTTGTAGCCGTCCCTCTCGGAAAGCAGCTTGTATCGTGTCATTATCTCCCTGAGCCGTGAGCCTACGCAGAAAGGCTCCTTGTGAAGCTCAGATGTGCCGTTCTCCAGCTTGGTAAGATCCATTATGTCGTTTACCAGCGCCGCCAGACGGTCGCTCTCCTCAATGATTATCTCCAGATGCTCGTTTCTCTTCTCAGGGTCATCGCCCGAAAGGTCACGTATCATCTCCGCATACGCCTTTACCATTGTAAGAGGTGTGCGCAGGTCGTGGGAAATGTTCGCCATAAGGTCACGGCGCATGGTATCCACCTTGGTTATCTCCTTGGAAGCATAGTTCAGCGTGTCCGCCAGCTGCTCCGTCTCGGTGTATCCCCTGCCGTTAAACTTTACGTTATAGTCGCCCTGCGCCAGCTTCTCGGCGGAAAGGGTTATCCTTGTGATAGGCGTAGCAATGAGCCTTGACAGGAATATTGATATGCCGAAACCCAGCGCCAGCATTGCAAGGCTCACCTGAAGCATCTGCACCCTGAGGATCGAAACGGTGGAGTCCAGCGGCTCCAGCGATGTGTTCAGGAAAAGGTAGCCCGACGGCTGCTCCTTTGTACCTATGAGCATCACAAAGATGAGCATATCCGTGTTGAACTGGTTGTTTTTGGTCTCGGCATAATAAATGCCCGTAGCGCTGTTGAGCGCCTTTTCACGGTACTTATACAGGTTCTGATAGTTTACCGAGCCATGCACAAGGCAGTTTTTCGCCATAGTGTCATAGGAATACACATTCAGCCCGTACCTGTCCTGGATAAGCACGCACATATCATTGTCATGGGCGATACGGTCAAGAGTGCTTGTGGTAAAGCCCTCTTCGCTCCACTGGGTAAGAATGTAGTTTGCTATGGAGGTGATATCATTGGTCTTCTGAGTGCGGTAAGTAGCCTCCAGCGATACCGTAAATGATATCCATATAAGCATCAGGATACTTGTGATGAATATGGCAAAATATATCCATACCGTAAATCTGACACTGCGGAAAAGCCTGCTAAGGCTGTTCATCCCTTTTTCCCTGCGGCTTTCCTTTTTTTCCTTATTCACGTCCCGCATCGAACTTGTAACCCATTCCTCTCAGTGTAACGATGAACTTGCGGTAATCGCCCAGCGAGTTTCTCAGCATCTTGATGTGCGTGTCAACGGTGCGGTCATCGCCGTAAAAGTCATAGCCCCAGACCTCTTCCAGCAGCTTTTCACGGGAAAGCGCAATGCCCTTGTTGCGCACAAGGTAGAACAGCAGGTCATACTCCTTGGGGGTGAGGGAAACGGGCTTGCCGTCAACGAACACCTCACGGCCTGACATATTTATCTCCAGTCCCTCGAATTTCAGCACATTATTATCACCCGCAGGCGCAGGAGCGGCGCTTCTCTTCATTACCGCACGGATACGTGCCAGCAGCTCCTTGGGAGAAAATGGCTTGGTAACATAGTCATCAACGCCCAGCTCAAAGCCGAAAAGCTTGTCATACTCCTCGCCCCTGGCGGAAAGCATGATAACGGGTATCTGCTTGGTCTTGCGAATCTCTCTTACAGCGGAGTAGCCGTCAAGCTTAGGCATCATGATGTCCATGATTATAAGGTCAAAGTCCTGAGTGCGGCACATTTCCACAGCCTGCATACCGTCCTCCGCCTCAAAGGTCTCAAAGCCGTCAAACTTAGCGTATTCTTTTATAACATTGCGGATATTCTTTTCATCATCAACAATAAGAATTTTTTTGCCCTCCATAATTACCGTTCCTTTCTGTATTTAAGTTGTCGGTATAACCATAATAACATATAAATGTGACATTTTTGTGAAAATCAGGCGTGCAGCATGAAATATTGCAATCAGCGGCATATTCCGAGCTTTTCTTTCAAAAATATAGTATATCCGCCCCAAACCCGCAAATATTAACATTCTGTAAATCATAAAAAAAGTGCTTGACAAAATCCGACTAAGGTGATATACTGTAATAGTCGCTTGAATGAGTAACACGAACGAAAGTTCAAGCTGGTGTAGCTCAGTTGGTAGAGCAGCTGATTTGTAATCAGCAGGTCGGGGGTTCAAGTCCGTCCACCAGCTCCATATGGAAGAGTTCCCGAGTGGCCAAAGGGGGCAGACTGTAAATCTGTTGCTTCGGCTTCGGTGGTTCGAATCCACCCTCTTCCACCAGTAAAAATTGCCTTGCAGGATTTCCTGCAAGGCTTTTTTATGCCGTGACGCATTTGTATGGGTTAAATATAAAAATGTTAATCTGTTCAAATTTATCTGGCACTATGACCATATCAGTTTAAGTTATTTTGTACGCAGTATTTTGAAATTATTGCAGAGTATGTTCAATTTGCAGGATATCAGGAAAAGAAATTCAAAAAGGACATACTGAAAGGAAAGATTATTATGGTAAGAAACGATCTGCGCAACATCGCCATCATCGCCCACGTTGACCACGGCAAGACCACCCTCGTTGATGAAATGCTCAAGCAGGGCGGCGCATTCAGAGAAAATCAGGAAGTTGAAGACAGAGTAATGGATTCCAACGACATCGAGCGTGAAAGAGGAATCACAATTCTCGCAAAGAATACCTCCGTTAAGTATAACGGCGTTAAGATCAATATCATAGACACCCCGGGCCATGCCGATTTCGGCGGCGAGGTAGAGCGTGTGCTCAAAATGGTTGACGGCGTTCTCCTGCTGGTAGATGCAGCCGAAGGCCCCATGCCTCAGACCCGTTTCGTGCTTTCCAAGGCACTGGAGCTTGGCCATAAAATAATCATCGTCGTAAATAAGATCGACCGTCCCGATGCACGTCTCGACGAGATCGGCGACGAGGTGCTGGAGCTTCTCCTTGACCTGGACGCAAGCGACGAGCAGCTCGAAAGCCCTATCCTCTTCTGCTCAGGCCGTGCAGGCACCTGCTCCCTCAGCCAGTATGAGGCAGGCACAGACCTGAAGCCCCTTTTCGATACTATCCTCGACTATATCCCCGCACCCGAGGGCGACGAGAACGGCCCCATGCAGATGCTCATCTCCTCTATCGACTATAACGATTATGTGGGCAGAACAGGTATCGGCCGTGTTGAAAGAGGCGTTATCAAGGTAAATCAGCCCGTTATCGTCGGCGATTACCACGAAACAAAGAAGCCTTATAACAGCAAGATCGTTACCATAAGCCAGATCGAGGGTCTGGGCAAGGCAAACGTTGACGAGGCAAAGGTGGGCGATATCGTATGGATATCCGGTATCGAGAACATCACCATCGGCGATACACTCTGCGCAGCAGATAACTACGAGCCCCTGCCTTTCGTAAAAATTTCCGAGCCTACCGTTGAGATGACCTTCTCCGTAAACGACAGCCCCTTTGCAGGCAGAGAGGGCAAGTTCGTTACCTCCCGTCAGCTCCGTGAAAGACTGTTCAAGGAAGTCCTCCGTGACGTTTCCCTCCGTGTCTCCGAGACCGAGAGCACCGACGCTTTCAGAGTATGCGGCAGAGGTGAGATGCACCTTTCTATCCTTATCGAAAATATGCGCCGTGAGGGCTATGAGCTGGGCGTTTCCACTCCTAAGGTGCTGATGAAGGAGATCGACGGCGTCCTCTGCGAGCCTATGGAGCGCCTTGTAATCGACGTTCCCGAGGACTGCACAGGCCCCGTAATGGAAAAGATGGGCACAAGAAAGGGCGAGCTTCAGTCCATGCACCCCCAGGGCAGCCGTATGAGACTTGAATTTATAATCCCCGCAAGAGGACTTTTCGGCTACAAGAGCGAATTTCTCACCGATACCAGGGGCGAGGGCGTAATGAGCAGCATCTTCGAGAACTATCAGCCATATAAGGGCGATATCCCCAGAAGAAATACAGGCTCCCTTATCTCCTTTGAAACAGGCGAGGCAGTTACCTACGGTCTGTACAACGCACAGGAGAGAGGTTCCCTGTTTATCGGCGCAGGCACACCCGTTTACGAGGGAATGGTAGTAGGCGCATCTCCCAAGGTGGAGGATCTTGTAGTTAACGTCTGCAAGAAGAAGCACCTGACCAATACCCGTGCCAGCGGCTCCGATGATGCACTGAGACTTGTACCTCCCAGAAAACTTTCCCTTGAGGACAGCCTTGAGTTCATCGCAGATGATGAGCTGCTGGAGGTAACACCCAAGTCCATACGTATCAGAAAGCGTATCCTTGATAACGCCCTGAGAGCAAAGACCAAGGCAAAGGAAAAGTAATCGTATAAATAAGCCAAGGGCTGTTGCAGCAATGCAGCAGCCCTTTTGATTTTGATATTCAGAGATAAAACGAGCGTGGCTCATAAAAAATCCGCTATCCCCCAATATATCTCTACGGTTCGTTTATTGATTACCCCTCCAAAAGCGGTATGATAATATAAGAAAGGAGCTGATCGTATGAATTGCGCCGATGTAGGCAACCTTATAAGAAAACTGCGCACCGATCTGAATATGACCCAGAAACAACCAGCTGATAAGCTGGGGGTCAGCGACAAGGCAGTCTCAAAATGGGAAAGATGTCTGGGCTGCCCCGACATAACACTTGTCACCGAGCTTTCGGAAATACTGTCCGTAAGCCTTGAATCGCTCCTTTCAGGCAGCACCGAAACAAGCGATTTCAAGGAGGTAAATATGAAAAGACAGCCTGTTTTCACACCCATAGACATATCAGCCCCGGATATCGGTGGGACACTGTCCTCTGCATCTCATTTCCATTTGACAAAAAGCCCCTCGGGCATAATCTGCATACCTCCGTCAAACGGCGCATTGAAGCCGTTCGACGGCATCACACAAACGAAAAAGCGGCTCGGATATCCGAACCGCTTTTGCCTTGTAAGCACAAAAAAACACCGCTCAAAAACTGAACGGTGTTTGGTGCGAGAGATGGGACTTGAACCCACACGTCAAAGACACACGCACCTCAAACGTGCCTGTCTGCCTATTCCAGCACTCTCGCATATTTTCTGACCTGTTTAATCAGTCAGCTTTTATATTATAGCACAGCAGATATCTATATTCATCAATAATCTGTAAACAATATATTTCCTAAAATAATTGCATAAAAATGAGACTTTTTGCCCCGCTGATGTGTTTTATATACAGAAACGTTTCGATAAAACTCCACTGACAGGGAGATGATGTGTTGAACAAGGAAGAATATGAAAACGCCGTAAACAGGCGGCTGGATATGGTGGTGCGGCTGGCATACACCTATCTGAAAAACTTTGCCGAGGCGGAGGACGCCGCTCAGGAGGTCTTCCTTCGGCTGTTTAAGGAGGATATCTCCTTCGATTCGGTGGAAGCGGAAAAGGCGTGGCTCATTCGGGTAACGGCAAACTACTGCATCAATCGCAGACGGCTGGCGTGGTTCTCCCGCCGTGACCACAGGGACATTGCTGATGTGATCAGCACTGACATAGTCAACAATGACATAATCGGCAATGTCGGCTCCGATGAGTTTGCTCATTTTGAAATGAGCGGCAGCGAGCAGGCTGTCCTTGAAGCGGTCATGAGCCTGCCGCTGAAATACCGCACGGCGATACATCTCTATTACTACGAGGAATACTCCGTCAAGGAAATATCACAGCTTACGGGCGTTAAGGAATCTACAGTGCGAACAAGGCTCCAGCGTGGCAGAGAGCGGCTTAGGGCTGCTCTCGGAAAGGAATACGGCGATGAATGTACAGCATTATAAAAACGCACTTGACAAGTTAAAGGCAGACGATGCCACAAGGCAGAAAATACTTGATATCCCCCAAAGGCGAAAAAAGGCGAGACCAAAGCTTCGTCAGCTCATGCTCCCCGCTGCAGTGGTGCTGGTGCTGATGTTCGGCACGGTGGTGTATGCGGCTCAGAGCGGTCTGTTCTCCGTCATATACGGCAGAGAGGCGGACTACAGCAATTTTGAGGGCCTTACGGGCGAGATGGACATATCCTCACTTGAATGTGAAAGCGACGGCCTTACGGTCACTCCCATGGGCTATGCGGCGGACAGCTACAGCATATTCTGTGTATTTAAGCTGGATTTTGACCATGATATCCCTATGTATGACTATTACGAGGAGCAGTACATTGACGGCTGGGGACACGACGGCGTTGAAATGGAAAACACCTACGCACGCTTTTCCACCAACGGCGGACATTCCGATATCCGCTTTGTCCGTGAGGACAGCAGGACTTTCTACTGCATCTTCACCGTGAACAGCACCGGCGAGATGAGCGGCACTATCCCCATAGATTTCACCTGCTTCAATATGTCCGGCGTATATCTTAACTCCGGCCGCATCATCTCATATGACAATATCATTGACAGCAGCCTGTTCTCCGCAGATTTCACCGTTGAGATACCCGATTATGTCAACCGATATGCAGGCGGCGACGGCATCGAATTTACCATAACCCCCTGCGGCGTTGCAGCCGACACAGAGGGCTACAGCTATGACAGCCTGATGAACAGCGAAAACGGCCTGCTGGCAGGCAAGGCATATATAAAGCTGAAAAACGGCGAGACCGTCAGCTGCGGTACGGAATATTCCAAGGCATATAACCTCCGTGACAGCTTCGGCGGACATTTTACCTTTGACAAGGGCCATTTCCGCACAGGCTTTGAATATCCCGTTGACCCCGATGATGTGGAATATCTGTATGTAGGCGGCATAGAATATCCCGTCAGATGAATAACCCATCGTTCCTTTCACATAATAATACAAACCACTGATACTAATCCTCAATCAACCTATAGACAAATCCTCGGCTGAAATAAGCCCATTCTTCGTCAAGCTCCCTTGCCGGGCGACAAGCCCGCCTGCAGTCGCTTTCCTAGACTGGTCTTATTTCATCTGTCGGCTTTGTCTATAGAACAATTAAAGATTAGTATGAAAGGAATGATGGTCATGAACGACAAGGAAGAAAAGGACACCGTAAAGCTGCTGAGGCAGTGCGATGCAGGCATAAAAATGGGGATAGGTGCCATAAACGACGTTATCCCCAAGGCAGGCGACGCCGACCTTGAGGATATTCTCAAAAAAAGTGTGAAAGAGCATGAAAAGCTGCGCTCCGAAGCGGAGCAGCTCCTTAACTCATGGGGCAGGGCGGGAAAAAATCCCTCTGCCATGGCAAAGGCGATGTCAACAGTCAAGACTGACCTTACTCTTATGAACGGCACCGAGCAGGACGCAGCGGAGCTGGTCTCAAAGGGCTGCTCCATGGGCATAGACAAGCTCCGCCAGAGCATGGACAAATACGCCGCAGCCGACGGCGGCAGCAGAAAGCTCACCCGTGATCTGATCTCCGCCGAGCAGCGGCTTATGACGGATCTGAAAAAATATTTGTGATTGGCATTTGCAGAAAGGCAACGAAAATAAAGCCAATCTATAAGATAATTCAATGATTTACGGACAAAATAACCGCACCACACCTCAGAACCAAGCAAAACTAACAGCAGATGCTCGATATAAACTGTAAAATTAAAGGATTTAAGGTAGAGGACATATTTATCAATTTGCTTACTATTTGCTTTTACTCATAAAGCTCTCTACCGCAAACTCCCCCACAGCAGATATATTATCCAATATGAACTGCTGTGCTGACGGCTTATACAATACCTTGATATACTGCTTCCCCGTTTGCGGAGATGTCACGTTCAAATTGTATATTCCTATCTCTTCACCCATATCCGCAGCCCTTGATTCGCTCTCCTGTGTAAGCAGCCCCGACTGCCTCAGCCACCCTGTTATTGACTTCCTGAGCGGTGCTGTTGCCATGTGCATATCCGTTTCCGTGATTATCTTTTCGGAAAATGCGGAAAGTGACAGCGATTCATTGCCCAGCGTTACCTTTCCTATCCCTGCCGATATGCCGTCAAATGCTTCTCTTATATCCTCCGCCGTTTTCATCATGTTTCGACGGAGCTTTTTTATCTCCTTTTCCTCGGTGACTGCGGCAACCTGATTTTTCTCCGCATATTCCTTGATGACCGTGATGAATGCGTTTCCGTAGCGTTCCAGCTTTGCCGCTCCCACGCCCGATACGTTCAGAAACTCGCTGTCTGTCCTCGGCAGCCTTTCACACATATCACGGAGAGACGTATCGGTGAAGATAAGGTACGCAGGCACGCCCTGAACGGAGGCAAGCTTTGCACGCAGCGCTTTGAGCTTATCCAGCAGCACAGGGTCGCAGGCATAAACGGGAGCTCTCTTTGCTCCGGCGGACTTCGGCAGTCGTGCCATTACCTTTTTGTCCCCCCTAAGCACGTCCAGAGCGGAGGGATTCAGCTTCAGCACGGGATATTCGTCCTCTGTCTTTTGAGCATAGCCCATATAGATAAGCTTTTCGGTTATCTGCTTGATGTTTCGCTCTGTGCTGTCCTTCATTATGCCGTAGGTGCTGAGCTTGTCAAGCCCTGCGGCGGTTATGCGCTCGTTTTCCTTGCCCGTAAGGATATCCGTTATCATTTTAAGCCCATAGCGCTGACCTGCACGGAAGATGCAGGACATTATCTTCTGAGCCTCCACAGTAACGTCCTGGGCGCCTTCTTCCGAACAGCAGCAGGAGCAGTTCCCGCACTGTGAGGGCGACTTCTCGCCGAAATATTTCAGTATATAGCTTCTCAGGCACTCGGCGCAGGTGCAGTAGATCGTCATATCCTTGAGGCGCTTCAGGTCACGGTTTCTCACCTCTTCCGCAGCCTCAGGCTCCAGCTCCGACTCGTCATAGCTTTTGTTTATAAGGAATTTTGCGGTGTTAACGTCCTGACCGCTGTAGAGCAGTATGCAATCCGCAGGAGAGCCGTCACGGCCTGCACGTCCCGCCTCCTGATAATAGCTTTCCACGTCCTTGGGCATATTGTAGTGGATAACAAAGGAAACGTTTGATTTGTCGATGCCCATGCCGAAAGCGTTGGTTGCGACCATTATCTTGCGCCTGTCGTAAATGAAATCGTCCTGATTTGTGCGTTTTTCCTCCTCCGCAAGCCCTGCGTGATATCTGGTAGCGGAAAAGCCCTGGCTGCACAGCCGCTCGCACACGGTCTCCACGTTTTTTCTGGTGGAGCAGTAGATGATGCCGCTCCTGCCCTCCTCGTCGTATTTTTTCACCAGTCTTTTCAGGTCGGCATATTTGTCGGAGGGACGGCGCACCTCAAAATAAAGATTTTTTCTGTCAAAGCCCGTGACCAGAGTAAACGGGTCTTTAAGCTCCAGCAGGCGGGCGATATCATCACGCACCCTTTCCGTGGCGGTGGCGGTGAACGCAGTCATAACAGGTCTCTTTGGAAGCGCTGCGGCAAACCGTGGGATATTCAGATAAGAGGGACGGAAGTCCTGACCCCACTGAGAAATGCAGTGCGCCTCGTCAACGGTTATCATAGATATCTCGGCGTGCATGGCATAGTTCATGAACACCTCGCTGTCAAGGCGCTCGGGGGCGACATAAATAAGCTTGTAAGCCCCACGCTCCGCATTTTTCAGCACCGTGTAAAGCTGATTCATTGTAAGGCTGCTGTTGATAAACGCCGCAGGAATGCCCGACTGCACCAGCGAGCTTACCTGATCCTGCATCAGCGAAATAAGTGGGGAGATAACGATAGTAACGCCCCCGAACATCAGCGCAGGAACTTGATAGCATACGGATTTTCCCGCACCCGTAGGCATAACTCCCAGGGTATCACGCCCCGACAGAATGCTGCTCACCAGCTCCGCCTGACCCTCTCTGAAATTATCATAGCCGAAATATTTTTTCAGCACTTGGTTCTGATCCATTTAAACAACCATCTCTCTGCAAAATAACACTGATATCATTATATCATCTTTTAAGAGAAAAGGCAAATGTTTTCGGGGACAATGATTAAAACAACCGGTATTTTAGCCAATTCCCACCGCAGAGCTAATACTAATCACCAATTAAAAACTATACAAAAAATTGAGCATAATCTTGCGTATATGGATTATGCGATGATTTTTTGTCTATAGTTTTATTGGTGATTAGTATCAAAGTGCAGGCGGCTTTGTGGATTTTTGATCTGTCGGCTATTGCTTTAATTATTTTAGCCGCTCGCAAACGGATTTCGCAGGAAAACGTAGTTTGCCACTGCGGCAAGGACGACCGGATGGCTTTGCCCTCAGTGGACTTCCTAAACCCTTTACCTTGCTTTCATTTGTGCTGACTTTTTTATTTGTCCGCCTAACAAAAAAGGCTGCCGCAAAATGCAGCAGCCCGAAATATCACTTTCCGTCACTTAAAACATTGGTGTAAATAACTCCGCTCTTGGGAACAGCTCCGCATTTCTCAAAAAGCTCTTCAACGGTAACAAGCTCATAGCCCTCTTCCCTCAGAGCAGGGATAAGCCTGTCAAGCGCCTTTACGGTGTTAATGTTGCCCTCCATGTCGTGGAGAAGTATCACGTCCCCGTGCTGCGCCTGAGCCATGGTGGTGTCAAAACGCTGCTCTGCCGAAACGCTGTCCTCCCAGTCTGTGCAGCCCTTTCCGCATATGAATGTGAGAGGTATGGTGCTGTACATCAGGTCATTCAGAGCTATGTACGGGGGACGGAAAAACTTGGGCGCTCTGCCTGTGATGCCGATTATCTTTTCTGTGGTGAAATCTATCTCAGCGGTCATTTCCTCGGCGGTAAGCTGGGGGAACGCTGTGTGTGTGCGGGAATGGTTTTCTATCTCGCAGCCCATTTCCACAGCCCTTTTGACCACCTTTGCGCTTTCCTCGTTGATGTTGTTGCCCTCAAGGAAAAATGTGCCCACGGCGCTGTGCTTTTCAAGCACGTCCAGAACCATTGGAGTAGTGACGGTGTTGGGGCCGTCATCAAACGTGAGAGCTATATATTTTGCCATTTTACTCACCCTTTCAATAGCTTATGCGCAGGTCGGTAAACTCGGCGCTGCCCTTGACTGCATACATACCGATGACAGTTCCCGTAAATCCGCCGCAGACCTCGCTGGAAAGATACTTGGACATTGCAAAGCCCATGGGTATCTCCTCACCCTGCGATTGCACGAAGAATTTATACACCTGGCTGTCGGAGCGGATAATGAGCTTTGCGCTGCCCGAGGGTATCTGCACAGCCTTTTCAACGTGCCTGATGCCGCCGATATTCAGCCTGAGGATAGCCTCATAGCCGCTCTCGTTCTTTCTAAGTGCCAGGTCATAATGCTCTGTCTCGCAGGAGTAAACGGTAAGTCCGCCCTCTCCGTCGGAAACGCTTACGCTGACGGAGCAGTCCATATCAAAATCACGCTGGCGCACGCCTGCAAATGTGGGAGAAGCCACATCGTCAAGGGTAACGTCCGTGCCTTTAAGAGTTATCTTGTCCTTTGTTATGCTGTAGTTTTCGGTGTGGGGGTGGCGCAGGTGGCAGATGTCGTGACCAATATTTTCAAGAGTGTAGGTCTTGAGAGGCAGCTGAGCAAAATCGCCCGACAGCTCGTAGCTTTCCTCGCAGGTGCCGTTTCCTGCGGTGAACCAGCCGTCCTTGTGGAAGGTAACGGGGATAAGGAAACACTCTCTTCCAAGGTGGTGATATGTCATCCACATATGTATCTGGCGGAAACCGAGACAGATGATGTGCCACTCGCCGTTTTTGTCCTGTATAAGGTCGCCGTGACCGATGCCCTGAATGATAAAGGGCGCCTTGTTGCGGTTTGTCAGCACAGGGTTGTGGGGATAGCCCTCGAACTTGCCCCAGACGCTTTCGCTGCGTGCGTAGGTTATCATATGACCATACTCAGTGCCGCCCTCTGCTGCCATGAGATAATAATACTTGCCGATCTTGTACATATGGGGGCTTTCAAGGTATCTTCCGCCCGAGCCCTGCCATATACATCTGCTTTCGGTGAGCTTTTCGCCTGTTTCAATGTTTATCTCGCACTGAACAACGCCGCCCCTGCCCTCGCAGTCGGTGCCGTTGCTGATGAAGAAGGCTCTGCCGTCCTCGAAGTAAAGCGAGGGGTCAATGCCGTCCTGGTCGATGGTGATGGGGTCGGACCATTCGCCGTGGATATCATCGGTGTAAACGTAGAAATTCCTGTGAGTGGTGTCGTTGGTCGTTACCATGTAAAATCTGCCGTTGTTGTAGCGGATAGTGGGCGCAAAAACTCCGCCTGAGCTGTTGACCTTTTCAAGCTCGACCTGATTTTTGCGGGTAAGAACATGGCCTATCTGAGTCCAGTTAACAAGGTCATCGCTTTCAAAGAGGGGCACTCCCGGAAAATACTGGAATGAGCTGCATACCAGATAAAATTTGCCATTGGCATAGCAAACGCTGGGATCGGGGTAAAAGCCTTTTACAACGGGGTTGGTGTATATCATTAAAATTCCTCGCTTTCATTTATGATCCAAAGCCTTGCGGAACGCTTTGGGATCGGTATAAGAAAATTGTAACATTTATTGGCAGGCAAGTCAATAGAAATAATGTGGATATGGGAGAAAAAAACATAGCTTTCAAAGGCTGATATTTCCATGTGGGATAGATAAAAAAGTCAGCACAAATGAGAACAAGGTAAAGGGTTTAGTAGGTCAACTGGGGGCAGAGCAATCTGATTGCTGCAGCCGCAGTGGTAAACTACGTTTACCTATGAAATCCGTTTGCCGACGGTTAAAGTGATTAAGCCGATAGCCAACTGATTAAAGTATGTCGAACAATATCACCAATCCCCACCACAGAGCCAAGCAAAACTAACAGCAGATACTCGATATGTAAACGCCAGACCGCAAATGAGTGGGGCGGCGGTGAATGGGGTTAAACAAAGCCAGATAAAGGAGACGATAAAGCAGATTAAAGCACAATGGTAAAAGCGGGCTTGGTGGGGGTGAGAGGGTAGGGAAAAGAAGTGCAGAGGAGAAACCGTAGGGGAGAGGGGGGAATGCCCGCTTTTGTAG
>UMGG01001661.1_pt1 | contig 15506 bp, 10 predicted proteins | sample 1965211 | NCBI WGS metagenome assembly UMGG01 (sample SAMEA4836064, study PRJEB28245) | human gut metagenome | biome: gut microbiome; material: fecal sample | place: Denmark | collected 2008 | reverse complement strand
GAAAAGTTCCACTAAAAGGAGTCTTGATGAATTTCTGACAGCAAGAAATATGAATCCTTGTTGGATTGAAAGTCTATGTTCTGTAGATTGGTTTGCTGGATTATCTTCGAAAGATTTAAATAATTTTTTTATGACAATTCTTCCGTTAAGAGCGAAAGCTGAAACTGTTGTGGAACTTGTTGCCCAACTAGATAAAGATCTTACTGAAAAAAAAGAAAAATATCTAATGGAAGAGATTCTTAAAAAACAGGAAATTTTCAATTTTAATGATTTAGCAAATGGGTATAATACTGCATATACAGTCAGACAGGAATTGAAAAGAAAGTATAATGAGATGCTACCTAGATGTACTTTTAATGAAACGGTTCCAGCTAAAACAAGAGAAGATATCGAAAAAGAACTTAACAACATTTCACAAGTAGAAGCTGCTGAAAAAGAGTATTCGAAACGTTTAAAGGAATATACATCTTCAAAAAAACAACATGACCTAGCAATAAAACGACTTGATGAGATGAAAAAAGAATTAGATACTTATTCTTCATGTAAAAAACCTAAAGAAGAAACAAAAACTCAGGCAGAAGCGGATAGAAAATTATTTCAAGTTCATATTAAAAGGACAAATGAATATATCGGCACAATAAATTCTACTTTAGATTTGTTAAAAAGAACCTTGGACAATCTGGATAAACCTATATGCCCTATTTCAGAAAAATTAATATGTACTACTGACAAATCTCAGTTGAAAGAAGAACTGCTATCATTGATTCAGAAAAATGAAAATGCATTAGCTTCAAACAAAGAATTTTTAGCGAAATGCGAAGATCAGGTACGCAAAAGGGATGATATTATTTCAAATTACCAAAAAGAAGTATATCGCTATGAGCAAAAAACAACTTTAGAAAATAACATTTCGAAATTTATTGTCCCAGAAATCCTTCCAGAACCTCAGAAGGTTGAAAAAGCACATCTTGAAGCTAAGAAAAAAGAGCTTTTAGACCTGCTGAGTATTCTTTCAAGATATGAAAAAGTACAACAAAATAAAAAAGAATTAGCAAAGATAAAAGACAAGTATGATTTGGCACAGTTTGCAGTCAAAGTATTGGATTCAAAAATAGGAATTCCTGCACTTATTCTTCAAAGAACTTTACGATTTTTTGAAAAGAAGTGTAATGAAAAAGCTTCTTTACTTAGAGAAGGCTTTCAAATTCATTTTTTATCTGACAATGGTATAACTATTCAGGTTTCTCCAGGAAAAGGAAAGCCTTTTGTGGATATGAAAGAGGTATCTACAGGGGAATTTGTATGTGTTGCGTATATTCTCATGACGATGATAGGTGAAGCTACAAAGTGCCATCTATTCCTTATAGATAATTTAGATCGGCTAGACACAGAATATCTAAACGCATTATTAAGCCTTTTGGAGGAAGATAAAAAAATAGAACAGGTCTTTCTCGGAGGAGTAGATCATGCAGATGTTGAACGAACATTAAATAATAAGTCGTTTCAGATTATCCATATGTAACTATTAGGCCGGCTCGATAAGAGTCGGCTTATTTTTTTCTGATTCTTTCATACTAATATTAAGAATGTTTGATCCAGTACAATAACATAGAAAATCACCTCAGTAGATGTTAAAAAGATCAGCATTTGTCAATTTCGTTACTCTTAAATAGAATATAAGTTAAGTAACGAAATAAACTGCAAAAGATAATGGTAGCAATGGGAAGATGTCGTATCCCTGCTGATACAAAATTAAGGAACGCCGGAATCAAACCGGCATATTAGTTTCCGTTAAAATATCGGCTATAAATCAAAAAATTAAATTGTATAGTAAAAGGAGGATTTTGTATGGCATTCAGATCACGGAATGATTTACGCGTTCGTGGAACAATCGTGTTTATTCGCTCTGGAGAGACTGGAGCAGGAGTTCCATTTGTGAATATACGTATTGTCACTGATAGCGGACCAAGAAAAGATTATCCAATGTTCAGATTTTATGGAGAATCAGCAGCAATCGCTGCAAAATTTGAAAGAGGAAACAGAGTACTTGTTACAGGACATGCTTCTTTAAGAAGAAAGCTGGATGAAAACAGGCAGCCAACAAACGGTTATCAGCAGCTTCTGATCGGAGACTCTATTGAAATGTCTAAGAGAGAGTTAAGTCGTTACCTTAATCTTACATCAGATCATATGTCTGAATATGATGGTGGGCATATGAGAGATGAAAATGGAGCATTTGTAACAGGCGAGGTTGTACATACTTATGAGATTAATGATGAAACAGCGATTGTTACTGTGTTATGTGAACGAAGCAAAAACAGAGACAGAGTAAATATATCATGTTTTAAGAGGCAGGCAGAACTTGCTAAAACTTTAAAGCCTGGAGATGTCATTGCAGCTGCAGGACTTATCCAGACCAAAAATATGAGAGAACAGAGAAAAATTGTACAGTCTCTTGTTGCAAGAGATATGGCTCTTGATCCGAATCCCGTAAAAAAAGAAAATAATGGTCGAAAAACAGAAGAAAAAGCTGACTAAGACTGAAAAATGACTATTTAACCCGTTAGATATACTAACGGGTTTTGTTTTTTTTCTCATCAGTCATTCTAATAATGACAAAGTATTTAGAGATGAAAGGAGAAAAAGATATGAGCAATTTGTGTCAATGGTCTTTTGAGGGCTATTTTGCAAATTATATCTTCCATAACGAAAAAACAGGAGAGGGTATATTTAAAATTTGTACATCACATTCTTTTCTCATGGGAGATGCAGTTGCTGACAGGATTGTTGTAAAGAGAGATGCGCGGACAAAAAAAGATATTACCTGGAGGTATATCATCTGTGATGCAACGAAATGTCCTACTCCTTTTTTTTCGAAAGGAACACCACTTATTATTTATGGCGGTTTTACAAGAGAAAAAGAACGCTGGATATTTAAATTGAATGACGTAAGAATGGAAAGTCATGATGAAATGACATTGTCAAATTATTTTAATTCAGGAAATTTTCCTGAATTAAGTTATCAACAATCTATGGCTTTAATAACATATTTAAGGAATACTAAACAGCTAAACATCATCCAATTTGCAGAACAGGAGAACGCCGCAGCAATCTTGAAGGAGGTATGTGGGGTAAACAAAGAAACAGCAAAAAATATAATTGCAGTGATAATGAAAACAAAAATGGAAGAAAAAGTCTTTCGTATTTTATCGAAAGCAAATATTTCATTTCCATATGCAGCTAAGTGTGTAAAATACTATGGAAACGAAGCTTTTAAACAGCTAATAAATGATCCTTATAAGACAGGCTATCGAATCGGTCTGCATTTGGATGAATGTGACAAGATCATGAGACATTTAGGAAAATATGCTCCACTTGATGCTTCGCGCCTAAAATTCGCCGCGTTTGAAACAACTCGGAGAATAGAAAATAATGGACATACATGGACTTCTCTTAATGACTTTGCAAAGGCTGTAAACCGAACAATTATACGTACAGGAGATGACAGTAATAATATAGAACTTACTTCTGTATTATCAGTATTCTATCAGACAAGAGAATTATTTTGTAAAAGTAATAAGAAAAACAGTATTGTATATAATCGAAAAATTTATGATGCTGAAAATAATGCTGTAGAAAATATTATTCGGCTGACATCTAACAGAGAAAAAATTCCTTTTGATGCAAGATTGATAAGAAAGTCTGAAAAGGCTTGTGGAATGTCCTACGGAAAACAACAGAGAGAGGCTTTTCCTAAGATATTAGAATCAAAAGGGATAAAAATATTAACAGGAGGTCCAGGTACAGGCAAAACAACTACAATTAAAGGAATTATTTTAGCCTATCAGGAAATGCATCCAAAAGATGTTGTAAAGCTCTGCGCACCTACAGGCCGGGCAGCTCAAAGAATGGCTGAATCTACAGAAATGCCAGCTTGCACTGTACATAGACTATTGAATTATACCCCCTACGGGGAAGATGCAAACTTCAAGGATGCTTCCGATCCGATTGATGCAGATTTGATTGTCGTAGACGAAGTGTCAATGCTGGATATTTCATTATTTTCCATGCTCATTGATGCTATAAAAACTGGAGCAACACTTGTTCTTGTAGGAGACATTCATCAGTTAGAATCTGTCGGTCCGGGTGCTGTTCTTCATGATTTATTAGATATTAACGACAAGTTTATTCCTAAATGCATGTTGACAGATGTATTTAGACAAAAAGGCGGTTCTCCAATTATTGATAACTCTAAAAGGATTAATGAGGGAAGAACTTCTCTTGTAACAGGAAAAGATTTTCAGATCATTCAAACAAAAACTGAAACAGAAAGCATGGAGAAAGTAAAGGGAATTATGAAAAAATACTATGATCCCAAAGATCCATTTAAAATTCAAATACTGTGCCCAAGTAAGGAAGGAATCTCCGGTGTGGTAAATCAAAATACTATTTTACAAGAGTGTTTGAATACATCCAAAGACAAAATCTTTTATGGAAAAGGATGTTATAAAGTTAATGATAAGATCATCATGACCAAAAATAATTACGAGGCGGATTATTATAATGGAGATATTGGAATTATAAGATCTATTGATAAGAACAAACAGTTACATGTTGAAATACGCGAGAAAGAATATGTTCTTACAAGAGATATGATGGAAGATATCCGCCTTGCATACGGAATGACAATACATAAGTCGCAGGGAAGTGAATTTCCAATTGTCATTGTTGTTATGCCTATGAAGCCCAAAATCATGTTGGTAAGGAACCTCTTGTATACTGCCATCACAAGAGCAAAAAAACAATGCATCATCATTAATGAAGGTACAGCCTTAGAAACAGCTATTAAGACGATACAGGCAGGAAATCGAAGGACAAGATTGAAAACACTACTTGAGCAAAGAGGAATGTGTTAACAAATAGATAATGACTATGATGCAGATGCTCATTAAAAAAAATAAGACAGTTACAACAACAGTAACTGCCTTATTTTTAGTCCAATTTTCCTATATTTTTTATTGGCAAGAGCCGAAACGACGTTTTTCCGATTATTCTATTCTTTTTTATAACTCCAACTTCTGGAAATCTAGAGTCATCACTATCATTCCGATTATCTCCTAATACAAAATATTCATTCTTTCCTAATACCATTAAATTTGCAGCTGTTCCGGCATCTTCAATCGGCTCTTTTCCATATATATCTGTTTGAAGCCTTTTTCCATTAATGTAAACTTTTTGATTTTTTATTTGAATGGTATCTCCAGGAAGCCCTATTATTCTTTTTATAATATATTCGCCCCCATTAAGATCCGTATCAATCACAACAATATCGAATCTTTTTGGATTTTGAAAATGATAGGTTAGTTTATTAAGCCACAAACTGTCATTATTAAATAAAGTCGGATTCATCGAATTTCCATTTACGTCTACACGCTGAGAAACAAAAGTCGTAGAAAAAATACAGAGTGCTCCTATAATGCAAACAAATATTATTGCATATATAACATTTTTAATCAATTTCTTTATCATTGGTATCCTCCATTTCTGTTTTTGAAAATGCATTATCTTCTAATATATTTATTTTCCTTTTTTGTACCATACCTTTATATTCCCGTATCTGTCGAATATAACCTTGAATAACAAGCCTTTTTTTTACATGATTGATATAAGTACAGGTAGAAAGCGTAACAATTTGTCTGGCATCAGGAACTGTAATTCCACTATCATAATAAGAATATTGTTTTACTTTAGAGAGATATTCAATATAGCTCTTTTTATCAGGAAATTGATATGTATATGGATATGTTCCGTCTTCAACAACCATGACGTTAAATATTTTATAAACATAACATCCATCAGGACGGTAGATGGAAAAATCAGGATGCTTTTTGAGATAGTCCTTTTCCATATATTTTTTATTACTGCCAAACATACTGCCATTATTCATTCTGTGACCATAAATAATCGTGTTTGGATCACTCCAATCTCTGGAATTATCTGCATTGACAAAAATACTGCCATTAATATTATAATCTCCATAAAGATCAGTATGCAAATATTCTTCATTAGAATCTCCATGAAGAATTGGATAGTCTGCACCTGAATCCATTTTGATCCACCCAACAACATCTTTATTCGTTTTCCATAATTTCTTCCAATCTACCACAAAATCTTGTTTTTTCTTTGAAACTTTCTTTTCTTTTGTATATTTCTCAAGAATATCATCATAAGTTTTTTCTGCTTGGCGGTATTTATCTGCTTGATTTAAGCTAAGACACAAACAAAGGCCAGCCAAGAGAATCAATGCAATGCCTAATATTTTTCTTCTCATAATTATTTTAATCTCCTTTCTTAATGATGTTTCTTAAAGATAGTATGAAAGAATTCCAATATTGTCTATTTTTATGTATAAAATTTTTACAAAAAAGAAAAGGAGCTATAAAAGCTCCTTAAAATAACAATATCTATGATTGTCATAACGGAAGTTCTGTTCCCGGTTGTGTGCAATCCATTACGTCAAAACTCTCTTCCAGTGTTTGTTTTGGCATATTTTCTTTAATAGCAGTTTTTTCTTCAGGGAAAACAGTAGTATCTTGTTCTTGTACTGGTATTTCTCTTACTGCGTTTTCTTTTAAACGAGCTACTCCCTCCATTGAAATAATATTTAATCGTGTGGAATAAGCATATTTCCCTAATTTTGTTTCTTTTTTGAAACTAATATACCCATTTATGACCATGCAGCTTCCTTTTTTTAAAAATTTTCTCGCATACAGAATATCTTTCTCATCATAAGAAATACAATGAAAATAATCTACTATATCTCCATGGGCAAAAGGTCTTTTTACTGCCACATAAAGGTTTAAACATTCTCCACCTGTTCCGGTTTGTCTTATCTCCGGATCTTTTGCTAAATTTCCACTAATATTTGACACATTCATTTTTTTCCTCCCTAAATTTCCTCTTTAGATTGTCATGACTCATAGATTTTTCCTCCATGCATCATTGTTCTGTTACATACATATATAATGATTTTTTTAGAGATAAAATAAATTTGTACAGAAATAGTTTCTGATTTTACATTCTATCATACTACTATAAGAAGAAAAAAAGGAGGATTTTTATGAACAGGATAAACCAAACGATTAAAAAAAACCAGAAGAAGACAAAAAGTGATCAAAAAGAGATTCCCACTTTTGGAGTTGATGGGAATGTGATCATTCCAGGAAAAAAGGAGCGGCAAAAAAAGATTAAAAAAGTAATCATCATTGCTTCCGCGGTTGCTCTCTTTATTTACATTCCTCAGTTCTTTATGAAAGGAACTTCTTCCTCAGAAAAGAATAAATTAGCTGTCAGTCTTGATGTCTCTGCCGTAAAAAGGAGTACGGATGCAATGAAGGAAAATTCAGCAGCTGATTTTGATAGTGATGGAATTGATAATGGAGAGGAGCAGAATCAGAATACTAACTGTTGGTTCCTTGATAGTGATCAAGATGGACTAACGGATTACTGCGAGATTTATATTACAAAAACTAATCCAAACAAGGCGGATATCGGTTACCTTATAGATAAACAAAAAACCGAAGATGAAAAGAAAGGGAAAAAAGTAAGTTCTCCATATAAGATTGGAAATGTTATTTTATGGGCCGATAATTATACTTCAAAAGCATACGGAAGTGTCGTAGAGACAACTCGTGGATATCGGTTTAGTAAATTTTCTGGATATGCACAGTTCCCAAATTCTTCCGGGAAATATTATTACCGTTTGAAAGATGGAATAAGAACTCCTTTAGCATACCGGGCAGATGAAAATGTATATCGGATAGAGCCATATGACACTATCGAGGTGTATGATAAAAAATTGCCGCGTATTATAGACTTGAGCATATTTGGAAAACATATTTATCTTAACAAGAATAAATTTTCTTCTATTTTGGCAACAGTTCTTCCTTCTAAAGGATTCATCTCTGCACAGGCAAAATGTAGAATGGACATCGAACCAGATACAAGAGAATCTACATCAACCGACATTATTAAGATTGAATATGATAAAGAGGATGCTTCCCGATATACAATGAACACAAATTCTTTATCTAACTTACAATATGTTCGTGAAACAATAAAAAAAGGAAGCTGCGTAGAAGTATCTTTATATAAACCAAGTAAAGGAGAATATATTGGAATCATCTATGGATATACCTACGAAGGAGATCTCTTAATTGCTGATGCAGACACGCTTGAACCAATTGGAACATTAAAGATAACAGAAACGGCAAAAAAAATTATGAATAATGACGGAGATTTGGTTTCTTATTCCTATTTCGATTTTAAAGGATTAGGATTTGATTCTAAAAAATTTGACCGCATCTGCTTTTTTGCAGCCACAAATGATAATATTCAAAACCGAATGCAAGAAACAGAAGAAACAACCAAGTGATGCGCACATATAACCGCTCTCTTTTCTATCAATTTAGGCAGAGTACCACGTCCATAGGAGTTATGCACCGCATGGGCGTGGAGGCTTCATTTCTTACTAACAGTATAATAGATTTTAACAAAACATCCGCAGGCAACTAGGGTTGGCTGCGGTTTTCTGCATGTGTTTGATAATTTTTATCTTTTATCTCAAAATATCATTCTTTATAAGAGAAAAAGAATAAAGAAGAGAGGAGTTTTAAAATGCTGCTATTTAATGACGAGGACAAAAGAGAATTACTAAAGGAAGTTTCCATTTACAATGTATGTGATTTTTTAGGGATAGAATATCAAAATACAGGTTGTAGAAAATCAATTTTATGCCCGGACCATTTGAATCATAACGATCAACACTATGGCTCTTGTTTTATTTACGAAAATACAAATACGGCTCATTGTTTTGTTTGTAATAAATCTTTTGACACAATTGATTTACTTCGATTAAATGGATATGGGTATTATGACGCTCTATGCCAGTTAGCAAATCTATCTGGTTCTCTGTCAAGATTTGAGAAACAACCAGATAAAAAACAATTTTGGCTACCCAACCTAACAAAAGAAGAAAGAGAATTGATTGGATTATACCCAACAAAAAGAATCAAATTATATTATGCTATTCAAGAAAATAAGCCTGATGATAGAAAATACGATATCATCTTCGGAAAAGAAGGAAAAGATGACTCTTTTTTATTATACAAAACCCTTAAATATAATCCATGGTTCATGCTACAAGAAAAAAATCCGGAAGGTTATCTTTCTATGGTTCTGCATAAGTGCATGGAAACAATGGAGCGATATTATATTTTTTATGAAGAAAACAAAAATGCATACTCTTCAAGTGAAAGGGGAGAATTTCGAAAAGAAATGAGAGATAAATTTAACCAAGCAAAAAATATAGGACTTACTTTTCAAGAAGCATTAAGGACATATCATAGACAATTAGCAAAGGAATTTTAGAATGCCAATAGAATAATCTCTGAACAGCATTTTCAGAAAGAAGCAAGTGAAAAAATTGGAAAACCAAAAGAATAGCAACATAAGACAGAAGGATTCCTTCTGTCTTTTTTTATGAACCAGAACTTTGTTTTAATCCACAGCCGGTATCCTTTATACAGAGGCTGAATGCCGGTATTTCTTCCGGCAGGGATTAACTTCATGTCAGTGGGGGATACCGGTTGTCATTCGGGAAGAGAGTTATACATCAAGAGCAAGCCTGCTGGACTTAGATGTTATCCCCACTTATAAAAAAGGCGATGCCACAAACTACACTTTTTTCAGGAAAGAGAGTACGCCGTGGTCTGTATAAAACAAACAGGGGATTATCCTGTGTAACGAGAGATATACTGGTAAGAATCATCAGTCAGGAATGAAGCCTCCACGCCCATGCGGTGCCGTAGCTCCTATGGACGTGGTACTCTGCCTAAATTGATAGAGAGTGTGAACCACCAAAAAATTTTCTACAGAAAAATAGAGTGACTTCAAATTCTGACATACTATATATGAGAAAGTTGGTGCGAATCAGAAGCAACGCAAGAATCCCGGGAGATTCGCACTACAAAAACAAAAAATATTGTTCTTGCTTTTCTAAAAAATAGAAATGTAAAAAGTTACAATATCAAATTTTTGTACAAACTTTCTAAATAAAACAGTGAAATTGTTACCAATTTTATATGATTTCGCTGTCGCATCCCTCGTGGATGCGTGGATTAAAACGTTTATGCTTTCTATTCTGGCAAGTGTAATCGCCTAGTCGCATCCCTCGCGGATGCGTGGATTAAAATAGCCGGGACCATAAAGTAGATACATGGATTGATGTCGCATCCCTCGCGGATGCGTGGATTAAAATTCTATAAATTTTGCGCCACGAGCATTAACATCCAGTCGCATCCCTCGTGGATGCGTGGATTAAAATTAGAGAGAGGAGAAACTGAAATGAGAAAAACAAGGTCGCATCCCTCGCGGATGCGTGGATTAAAACCCCTTCATATGTAATTAAAAACTCTTTTAACAAAATAATATAAGGATTCCCCCTTCCTCAACATCAGTAGGTAGGGGAGGAATTATCTAAAATTCACTAAGCGTCAGTGGTGGGCGGAGAGAGTGTGGTATCCCCCACTGACAAGAGACTTAAGCAACAGTCGGATTTTCCCGATATTCAGGCTCCGTTAAACTTATCGACTGTGGATTAAAACAATTGTTGTTACTACGACCATTACGATGTCGCACCCCTCACGGGTGCGTGGATTAAAATGACGGTAATCAGGATAAAGAAACCATCATTATATTATAGGAAGGAGGACCGTCTGAAGGCGGTGGCGAGTTTCCTTAAGAGAGAGAAAAAGGATTTTCGCTTAAATCTTGATGAAAGCATACGGATTTATACATACACATTCAGAATATTCATTAAAAGACGCTCCTCTAAAACTTGCGGATATTGTAAAAGAAGCAAAGAAAATGGGAGCTACAGCTATTGCTCTTACGGATCATGGTACTGCCGCTGGCTGGATTGAATTTTATGACTTATGTAAAAATGAAGGCATCAAGCCAATTTTAGGAGTAGAGGCTTATATTCGGTCAGAAACCAACAGCAGAACCCATTTAATTCTTCTTGCAAAAAACTATACAGGATATAAAGAAATTTCTCAGGCGATTTCTGATTCTAATGAAAATATTGAAAGAATTGCAGACATGGATATTCCTATCATGACGAAGGAGATATTACAAAAATATCTGCATGGAGATAATGTTATTGTGACAAGTGCCTGTGTATCTGGGGTTTTATCAGAAATTCTTTTATCACGAAAAAAAATACAAGAACAAGTTGATTCTATTAAGAAAAAAATGGATGATTATTACAGCCCGTATGATACAGGTTATTTAAAAAATAAAGAGTTGGTGTCTTCATTAGATACAGAGATTGCGGAACTTACAGCCAAGAAAGAAAAACTAGAAATCATTGCAAAAAGGAATTTTCGGGAACAGAAGAAAAGCCTATCTATATACAAAAAAGAAGATTTATCTTTATATGAAGAACGAAAAAAACAGTTAGAGAAAGAAGAGCAGGAAACAAAAGAGGCTAAAAAAAGTGTCTCTGAAATAAAAAAACAGATTCAAAATAAAAAAAGAAGAAGGACGTTAATTAATGGAAGATGTAAAGATGCAGAAAAAAAACAGCAGAAATATATTGAAGCAGAAGCAGAAATCTGCAAATTGACTAAGAAATTAACAACAGAAGAAGGTGCAATACAAAAAGTAAAAAAAGAAATTAGTTGGTATACATCGTTTTTAGGAGAAAGTTTTTATATTGAGCTACAGAATCATGGACTAGCAGAAGAAGCATACGTTATGCCAATCCTTGCATCAATTGCCAAGGAAATGAAAATTCCCCTTGTTGCTTCCAATGATGTGCATATATTGCGAAAAGAAGATGCTGATATTCGACAATTTATCCGTTCTTTACGTTTTAAGAAATATGAAGAGATTGGAATTGCAGATAAAGAATTATATATGAAAGACGACAAAGAGTTAAGTAATGCTTTATTAAAGATACTTCCAAAAGATGCTGTTTTAAAAGCTATGAAAGGAATAAAGAATATCTGTGATAGCTGCAACCTTGTTATTCCAGATACAAAACATTATCCTAGATACAGAGATGGTAATGGAAATATTGTAGCAGATTCTGCAGCTTTGTTGCGGAAAAAGACATTAGAGGGTATCCCACAACGTTATCCTGATGGTATGGATGATGAACGAACCAAACAAATGGAGTATGAATTAAATATCATCATTAATATGGGTTATGCGGATTATCTTTTAATTGTAGCAGACTATGTAAATTATGCAAAAGAATACAGTAAAAAGATTGGAAAAGGAATTGGATATGGAGTTGGACCGGGCAGGGGGTCTGGAGCGGGATGTATTGTAAACTATCTCTTAGGAATTACAGACGTTGAACCAGTCACATATGGTTTGTTATTCCAACGTTTCTTAAATCCAGAACGTGTGTCTATGCCAGATATTGATGTGGATTTTTCTGAAGAAGTACGTGAAGCAACAATAGACTACTGTCGGAGAAAGTATGGAATTATATCTGTAGCAGGTATCCGCACAGTAGGTACGCAACAAGGAAAAATGGTTGTCAGAAACGCGGCACGTTTCCTGGGTTGGAAATATCCGGATGAAAAAGAAAAATATCAGCAACTTGGAAGTGCAATTGCTTCTGCAATAACCTCATCAGTGAACAAAGAGATAGATGAGATACGAAAAGAATTTTCTGATTCTCTATCTGAAAATATATTGTCTATTGCTACAAGAGCAGAAGGGATAGCAAATAGTTTTGGTGTTCATGCAGCTGGAGTTATCATTGGTGACGGACAGCCCTTAAAAGAAATCATTCCGCTTCTTTATAATACAAAAAAAGCCCAATGGGTAATACAATGCGATATGAATAAGGGAGAGCGAATGGGATGTTTGAAAATGGATTTTTTAGGATTAAAAAACCTCGATATCATGACAAACAGCATTCGTCTTATCTATAAGCGGAAGGGAATTTCAATAGATCTTTCCAATCTTCCTTTTGAAGATGTCGTATTTAAAGAGATATTTGCAAAGGGAAACACCGGATGCGTTTTCCAATTTGAATCCGGGGGAATGAAACAGATGCTTGTTAAGTTTGGACCAGAATCATTTGAGGATATTATCTTATTGGTTGCAAGTTATCGTCCAGGTCCTATGCAATACATACCCGATATGATAGAAATCAAGCATAAAAGAAAGAAAGCGGAATATATCATTCCTCAGCTTGAAGATATTCTTGGTAAAACGTATGGACAATGTATTTATCAAGAACAATTAATGGATATTTTCCATAAATGCGCCGGATTCTCTCTTGGCAAAGCCGATCTTATCCGTCGTTTCATGTCTAAGAAAAAAGAAGAACTATTTTTAAAAGAAAAGGAACCTTTCTTAGAAGGAATCATAAAAAAAGGGGCATCAAGAAAAGATGCAGAAAAATATTGGAACGAATTAGTAGAATTCGCAAAATATGCTTTCAATAAGTCACATGCTGCCGCATATGCGGTTATCTCCTATCAAACAGCTTATTTAAAATATCATTATCCAATAGAATATATGTGCGGAGTATTAATATGTGCTAAGATTGAAAAATTACCTGTTTATCTGTATGAATGCAAAAAATGTAATGTACAGGTAGAGGCTCCAGACATTAACTTGTCAGAAGAAGACTTTTTCATTAAGAATAATAAAATTTATTTTGGATTGTCAAAAATTAAAGGAGTAGGAGAAGCTGGGAAAATAATCATAGAGGAAAGAAAAAATGGAAAGTTTGTATCATTTGCCGATTTTCTTTTAAGGGTAAATATTGATATTGGAAAAATAAGAGCTCTTATTCAAACAGGATGTTTTGATAAACTTGAAAATGACAAACGCTCATACCTATTATCTTCTAGTGAGTATATGAATAAACTGGCTCGTTCTATCACGAAAAAAAACGATGAACTTAATCTCTTGGAGAAGGAGCAAAAAAAGAAGATAGAGAACCTAAAAATTACAATTGATAGCCTGCAAAGCGAATATAATAAAATAGCAGAGCATGGGAATGATATTGTATTAAAAGACAAATTAGATTTTTTAAGAGAAGAAAAGGAACTATTGGGAACATATATTTCTGGACATCCTCTTGATAAATACAAAAAACTTTTTTATAAAAAAAATATTACCTTTATAAATGACGTTGAAAAAGGTAAATATTCTTGCATTGGCTGCATTCAAAATGTACGATATACAAAAAGAAAATCGGACGGTGCTAAAATGGCTTTTTTTACTTTAGAAGATTTAAGTGGCAGTATTGAAGTGAATTGTTTTGCAAAAGAATTTGCTCAATTTAAAGACCTTATCATGGAAGATAATGTTGTTGAAATTTATGGATATATCCATGAAGAACAAGATTATTTTGATGAAGAAAAAAGGAGCTTCAAGTTAACTGCAAAAAAGATAAAAAAATGTTATGAAACAGATGGATACATTTTATTAAGTACAGCGTGTCAGCGTTCTTACAAAATTTATACTTTCCCGTTTATAGAAAATTATTTGTGCGAAGATGGAAAAAGCGTTGTGTTACATAACGAACAGACGGGCAGGGTAGGATTAAGTAACTTAAGATTAAATAAAGAGATTATTTCTATTTTTGATTCTTTAACTCCAGAAGAGAAACCCAAAGACACATGGGTTCAATCAGTCAATATTTAAAAGAAGGCAAATCTTAAATGATTTGCCTTTTTTTATGGTAAATATTTTAAATACTGAATCAGTCATACTAATAAAGAGGAGGTGATTTGTGCCATGAGAAAAAAATTTTTGACAATTACTTTTTTCTGTGTAGGATGCGGAATTTTAATAACAGGATGTTCTAGCGGTTATAAGATTAAACCAGCATCTGTAAATCAAACAGGATATGTCACACAGAATCCAATGTCATCTGCTGAATATTCTTTATTTTTAAATAAAGAGACAACAGTATTTACCAATGCACTGGTTACACGAATGAATTCTATAAAAAACATAACTAAAGAAAATAAAAAAGAAGAACTTGCAATGATAAAAACTAACCTTTCAGATATGAAGGCCGCTGCGAATGAAGTTAGAGTAACTATGCCATCGGTAGGGAGGGATGAAGATAAGGAAGCTATGGATACTGCAATGGAAGCTGCCATAGAACATATGAAAAGTTATAAGAATGCACTGAAAAAAAACAAAAACACATCAGAATATGTGCAGGTATTTGAAAATGATTTTAATGAAATAACTGGACTTGCTCAGATGTATTATAATTAATTTTTTTAAAAATAGGCATAAATTGTATATTTATAATATAAATTTTTGCCAGAAAGGAGATGGCGGTAATGCGCTATAAAAAGGTATGAGAGAAAATACAGCGTATCTTTATGGACAGCTGACAAGAGATCCTATTTGTTATAAAAATCCTTCTACACAAGAACTATTATCTGGACAAATTA
>UMGG01044933.1_pt1 | contig 15570 bp, 9 predicted proteins | sample 1965211 | NCBI WGS metagenome assembly UMGG01 (sample SAMEA4836064, study PRJEB28245) | human gut metagenome | biome: gut microbiome; material: fecal sample | place: Denmark | collected 2008 | reverse complement strand
CTCGCCATCGCGACGGGTGTGCTTGCGATCTTCTTCACCTCCGCGTCGTACCCCGAGCTCTGCGCGGCACTCGAACACGCCGTGCCGGAAGAAGCGATGGCAAAGCTGCGGCTCTTTCGCGGCGGCGTAATGCGCTCGCTTGCGCGGTGGCTGCGCGCGCAGGCAACGCTGTCGCTCATCACGTTTTCAGAGCTTCTTATCGGCTTTCTCCTCATGCGCCAGAGCTATTCCCTGCTGCTCGCCTTTCTCATCACACTGCTCGACGCGCTGCCGGTCTTCGGCACGGGCACGGCGCTCGTGCCGTGGGCGGTCTTCACGCTGCTGTTCGGCTTCCCGCCCAAGGCCATCGTGCTCCTCGCGCTCTACCTCTGCACGCTCATCACGCGCAACACGCTCGAGCCCAAGCTTCTCTCCGCGCAGGCGGGGCTGCCGCCGGTCGCGTCGCTTTTTGCGATGTACCTCGGCTACTGCACATTCGGCGTCGCAGGGATGGTGCTCTTCCCCTTCCTCCTGCTGCTGTTCGCGCAGATTCGAAACGCAAAAGCGGAAGCTGCCGCACAAAAAAGAGAACGGTGAAAACCGTTCTCTTTTTTATTGCTTTTTACCGGCCTGTGCCGCCGTTGTTGAGCAGCCAGTTGAGGAACTGGCCGTTGTCTCCGACATCGCCGGATGCGCTGTCTCCCGCCGTGCCGGTGTTGTCAGACGGCGTCTGTGTGCCGCTGTCGCCGCCAGTGGTGGCATCACCGTCCGGCGTCGTGCCGCTGCCGTCATCCGGTGCATCCGGGTCCGGCGTGGGCTCCAGCGGCGTTGTGTGCGTCGTGCACATGCCGCTGTACATCAGATCGCTGTATAGCTGCACTGTGCCGCTGTTCGTGCGCACCGGTTCGCCTGCAGGGATCGACGAAATGAGCCCTTCTTCGAGCTGTGCCTGATACGTTGCCTGAAGCGCGGCGCTCAGCGGCGTCGTGAGAAGCTCGCGCTTGTAGCCCCAACCGCTGCTGACGTTCGGCCGGCTCAGATCGAGCACATAGGCCGTCGTAACATTCGGGCAGTAGTCGGAGGCGAGCATGCCGGAATCGGCGCAGACGGTTACGCTGATGTGTCCGTCGCAGCTCAGCGAGGGCGCATAGCTCTTTGCGACCTTGACAGTCTGCGAGGGACAGCCGGCCGAGGCCAGAAGTCCCGTCTGCGTGCAGACGGTCACGCTGACCATGTCGGCGCTGCTGACTTCAAAGTCCTTGTTCGGAAGGCCCGCGTGGACCTTGCTCATAAACGTCTTCCACAGCGTGGCCGCGGGGTTGCCGCTCGCCACGATGCGCGTCGGCGTGTCGTAGCCGACCCAGACCGCTGCCGTGTAATACGGCGTGTAACCGACAAAGTAACGGTCGTTGTTGCTGTTGGTCGAACCGGTCTTACCGGCGATGGTCATGCCGGAGAAGTTCGCGCCCGTACCCGTACCGCTACGCACGACGTTTTTCAGGAGTTCGTTCATCGCATAGGCGGTGCTCTCATTCATCGCGACGTGGGACTCGGTCTTATTTTCAAGGATGACGTTGCCGTTGTGGTCAAGCACCTCGGTATACGTTCTCGGCGTGGTGTAAACGCCGCCGCGGGCAAAGGACGCGTAGGCCGCGGCCATCTCGCGCGTCGTCACGCCCTTGGAAAGGCCGCCGAGCGCGAGCGCGCCCGCCGCGGTCATATCGTCGTTCGTCAGCGTCGTGAAGCTTAAGTTTTCGGTCATAAAGGCATACGACGCGGGCAGCGTCAGCTTGATGGCCGTGCGCACCGCCGTGGGGTTGGACGAATTGCGGATGGCGTCTTGCAGCGTCATAATGCTGCGGTAGCCCGAATAGGCGTTCACCGGCCAAATACTGCCGCCGAGCATTTCAACGGGATAGTCGTCGATGACGCTCGCGGGCGTGATGACGCCGGCGTCCAGCGCGGGCGCGTAAACGCTCAAGGGCTTGATGGCAGAACCGCACTGACGCACAACGGTCGAATAGTCGAGCAAGAACCGGCCCTCGCGCTCGCCCACGCGGCCCGCAACGGCGACGATGTCGCCCGTCGTGTTGTCGATGATCGTCGCGCCGGACTGGAGCAGCTGGCCCTTGGACGAGGTGTAGTTCAGGTTATTGCGGTCGGCGTAAACGCTCTCCACGATCGACTGCACCTCGGGATCGACCGTGCAGTAGATCGAGTAGCCGCCGGTGTAGAGCATATCCTTTGCCGTTTTTTCGTTGTAGCCAAGCTGCTCGTGCATATCGGCAACGATGTCGTTGAACATACGCTCGACAAAGTAGGAGTCATACGTCGTATTCGACGCACTGTCCGCCCTGCTCGCCACATTGGCGGAGGGGACAAAGTCCGCATCCCATGTGAAGACGAGCGGCTCGGCCTGCGCCTGCTCGTACTCTTCGTCACTGATCTTGCCGAGCTCGTGCATCTTATAAAGAACGGTAAGCTGGCGCTCCTTGTTCTGCTCGCGGTACCAGTCGCCGCGCGCGGGGTCATATTTATAGGGGAACTGCGTGATGCCGACGATAGACGCCGCCTCGGCGATGCTCAGCTCGCCTACGGTCTTGCCGAAGTAGCCCTCCGCCGCGGCCTCGATGCCGTAGCAGCCATTGCCAAAATAAACCTTGTTGAAATACGTCTCGAGAATTTCCTCCTTTGAGTAGTTCTTCTCGAGCCGCAGCGCGCGGAAGATCTCTGCCACCTTGCGCTTGATGGTCACCTCATTCTCGCCGGTCGTGTTTTTAATGACCTGCTGGGTGATCGTCGAGCCGCCGCGGGTCGACGTGCCGGTGAGCTTGCCGAGAATGGCTCTCGCCGTGCTCTTCCAGTCAACGCCGTGGTGGTTGTAGAAGCGCTCGTCCTCGATGGAGATCAGCGCCTCCTGCACATGCTTGGGGATGTCGTCGATGCTGACGAGCGTTCGGTTCTCTTCACCATGAAGCTTCGTGAGCTCCACCCACTCCCCGCTTGTTTTATCCTGATAGTAGACTGTCGAGCTCTGCTTGAGCGTGTAGGCCGAGATGTCCACATTCAGATCGAGCGACGTGTGCACGTAGACCATGAAGATGGCGAAAAACATCAGGCAGGTGGTAAGGCCGATGGCGAGAATGGTGCCGATGACCGTTTTCGCCGTGCCGGACTTTTTCTTCTTGTGTGCCTGATGCGTGGGGTGCTGGGTGTGCTGTCTTCGGGGCGTCTGGTTTTCTGCGCAGTTTTCTTCCATAAAGCGCCTCCTCCTTTGCGATAGAAATATGCGCAAGCGCGCATAGCCGATTTTCAATAGTGATACAGAATACAGTATAGCACGGCTGTCAAGTGGTACGTATCTTGTCTTGCATTTTGCCGCAAGGTGCGGTATAATGCGAGCACAAACTTTCAGGAGGTGTTCCCCCATGAACGATGAGTTCGGCCCCAATTTCGTCACGCTGACTGATGACGAGGGCAACGATATAGAGCTGGAATACGTCGACGCGCTCGAGCATAACGGCACGACGTATATGGCCTTCTTCCCCGTGGTCGAAGAGGACAGCGAGGACGAGGAAAACGAAGAGGAATACGGTCTCGTGATCCTCAAAAGCCAGATGGAAAACGGCGAGGAGTTCCTTGTCACCATTGACGACGAAGAGGAGATCGACAAGGTCTACGACCTCTTCATGGAGCAGATCCTTTCCGACGAAGAGTAAAACTTCGATTGCGACGGATTTTTTCTGAAAACTGAGATAAACTGAACATGCCCTGCGGGGTGCGTGATAAGTTCTTTTTAAACCCACATTTCGTCATAAGGGACGCCGGTACGCTCCGGTGGTTTGCAGGCCTCCCGGCTGCCTTTTGCGGCTGGACGTTGGAAGCAATAAAGCCGGACAGAGGCGACCCACCTGTCCAGAATGGTGCAGGTTTTGACGGGGCTTACACGGCCGCTGCGGGGCATCTTTTTATCTTTCCACGGATTGCACAAAATTACGTTTTTATTTTCTACGTCAGTTTAGACGAAAAAAACGTGCATTTTGTTCGCGATTCCTGTAAAATATTTTTACAAACTAAATTACCGTTTGGTAGCTGCAACGTAGTGCTTCGCGCACGGGCTGTACGGTCTCCCCTTTCGGGGAGATGATAAGGTCTGTGTGAGGAGCGCTTTTTTCTTTCCCCTTGCGGTGCCGCTTTCGCGGCGGGGAAAAGGCAAAAGAAAAAGGAGGAGCAAACTTATGAAACTTGTCACCAACGGTCGTCTCATCACCCGCGACGCGAGCGCGCAGGGCTATTACGAGCACGGTGCCGTCGCCTTCGAAGGCACGAAGATCGTCGAAGTCGGCGAGGAAGCGGCGCTGCGCGCAAAATATCCCGGTGCCGAGATCATCGACGCCAAGGGCGGCGTCATCATGCCCGCGTTCATCAACGCGCACACGCACATCTACTCCGCCCTCGCCCGCGGCCTTTCCATCGTCGGCAACAACCCGACGAACTTCTACGAAGTCCTTGACGGCACATGGTGGGCCATCGACCGCCACCTGATGATGGACGGCACAAAAGCCTCCGCCACCGCGCTGTACATGGACTCCATCAAGCAGGGCGTGACGACCATTTTCGACCATCACGCCTCCTACGGTGAGATCCCCGGCACGCTCCACACGATTGCCGAGGAGAGCAAGCGCCTGGGCCTTCGCTCCTGCCTGTGCTATGAGGTCTCAGACCGCGACGGCGAGGAGAAGTGCTTACAGGCCATTCAGGAGAACGCCGATTTTATCACCGAATGCGAAAAGAATAAGGACCCGATGCTCGCGGCAATGTTCGGCGGCCACGCGCTGTTCACGATCTCCGATAAGACTTTCGACCGCATGGTCGCGGCCAACAACGGCCGCACGGGCTATCACATCCACGTGTCCGAGGGCATGAACGATGTGTACGACTCCCTCCAGAACTATGGCCGCCGCCCCGTCCAGCGCTTGCAGGATCACGGCATTCTCGGTTCCAAGACCATCCTCGGCCACTGCATCCACGTCAACACCGCCGAAATGGAGATCATCAAGGAGACCGGCACGATGGTCGTGAACAATCCCGAGTCCAACATGGGCAACGCCATCGGCATCTGCCCCGTGCTCCAGCTCCACAAGCGCGGCATCCTCCTCGGCATGGGCACCGACGCCTACACGAACGATATGCTCGAGTCCCTCAAGGTCGCCCTCTGCTCCCAGCGCAGCCAGAACTGCCTGCCGAACGTCGGCTGGTGCGAGGTCACGGACATGCTCTTCAAGAACAACGCAAAGATCGGCGAGAAATACTTCCCCGACACGCTCGGCGTGCTGAAGCCCGGCGCGGCAGCGGACATCATCGTCATGGACTATAAGCCGTTCACCCCGTTCTCCGACGAGAATATCGACGGCCACATGATCTTCGGCATGACGGGCCGCCAGTGCCAAACCACCATCGCCGCCGGCAAGACCCTCATGCTCGACCGCGAGCTCGTCGGCATCGACGAAGAAGCCGAAAATGCGCACATTCTTGAAGCCGCCAAGAAACTCTGGGGCGAGCTGAATCACAGAACCTATTAAGCAAGCGGGAGGAAAAAACAATGTCTGAAAAAATGTATCCCATTCCGTTCGACTCTCTGATGAACTGGGTGACGAGCGAATATGCGCAGTGCGGCGATGTGTTCGGCGTTCATAAGCACTATCACGCAAGCGGCAAGAGCCTGCCGATCTTCGGCGAGCGCATCGAAACACCGTTTGGCCCCGCCGCCGGCCCCAACAGCCAGCTTGCGCAGAATATCATCGCGGCCTATGCCGCCGGCGCGCGCTTTTTCGAGGTCAAGACCGTGCAGAAAATGGACGGCGCGGAGCTTGCCGCCTGCGTTCCCCGTCCCTGTATCCTCACCGCTGACGAGGGCTACAACCAGGAGTGGTCGACCGAACTGACCGTACAGCAGGCGCAGGACGAGTACATCAAGGCCTGGTGCGCGCTCAAGATCATGAGCAAGGTCTACGGCTTCGGCGATCCCGACGGGTTCGTGTTCAATATGTCCGTCGGCTACGACCTGGACGGCATCAAGGGCCGCAAGGTCAACACCTATATCAACAACATGATGGACGCGGGCAAGACCGCGCAGTTCAAGGAATGTAAAAAAGTCCTGACCGAGCTCTTCCCCGAGGAAAAGGACTTCATCGCCTCGATCTCCCCCAATGTTTCCCGCTCCGTTACGCTCTCCACGCTCCACGGCTGCCCGCCGCAGGAGATCGAGCGCATCGCAAGCTATCTTCTCAAGGAAAAGCATCTGCACACCTTCGTCAAGTGCAACCCGACCATTCTCGGCTACAAGACCGCGCGCAGCATCCTCGATTCCATGGGCTATGACTACATCGTCTTCGATGAGCACCACTTCAACGAAGACCTCCAGTGGGAGGACGCCGTGCCGATGTTCGAGCGGCTGCAAAAGCTTGCGGACAAGCAGGACCTCGAATTCGGCCTCAAGCTCTCCAACACCTTCCCCGTCGACACGACGCGCGGCGAGCTTCCCAACGAGGAAATGTACATGTCCGGCCGCAGCCTCTTCCCACTGACGATTGAGATGTGCAATCGCATCTCCCGCCAGTTTGGCGGCAAGATGCGCATTTCGTTCGCAGGCGGCGCGGACTACTTCAACTGTGACAAGCTCTTTGCCGCCGGCATCTGGCCCATCACCGTTGCCACCACCATCTTGAAGCCCGGCGGCTACAACCGCCTGCACCAGATGGTCGAAAAGGTCGAGGATATGCCCTACCGCGCATTTTCCGGCAACGACCCCGCCGCGATCTCCGACCTTGCCGCCTCCGCGCTGCACGACTTCCACCACCTCAAGGCAATCAAGCCGCTCCCCTCGCGCAAAAAAGATGAACAGGTGCCGCTGCTCGACTGCTTTACCGCGCCCTGCAAGGGCGGCTGCCCCATCGAGCAGGACATTCCCGAATACCTTGAGCTCTGCCGCAAGGGGCTCTACGGCCCAGCACTGAAGCTCATCACCGAGAAGAACGCCCTGCCGTTTATCACCGGCACCATCTGCGCGCACCGCTGCCAGGGCAAGTGCTCGCGCAACTTCTATGAGGAATCCGTCCACATCCGCGAGACGAAGCTTCTTGCCGCGGAAAAGGGCTACAACACCTTGATGGCCTCCCTCCGTATGCCTGAGCCGGTCGAGGATAAAAAGGTTGCCATCGTCGGCGGCGGCCCGACCGGTATCGCCGCGGCGTACTTCCTTGGCCGCGAGGGTGTTCCCACCACGATCTTCGAGCGCGAGCGCAAGCTCGGCGGCGTGCCGCGCTACGTCATCCCCGCCTTTCGCATCAGCGACGAGGCCATCGACAAGGACGTCGCGCTCATGGAGCGCTACGGCGTCGAGGTCAAGCTCGGCAAGCCTGCTCCGTCCGTCGAACAGCTCAAGAAGATGGGCTACACGCACATCCTGATGGCCACCGGCGCGTGGAAGCCCGGCAAGCTCGACATTGAAGGCAACGTGCAGGGCGTCATCGAGTGGATGAAGCGCATGAAAAAGCAGGTCAAGCCCTGCCTGAGCGGCAACATCGTCGTTGTCGGCGCGGGCAACACCGCCATGGACGCCGCGCGCGTTGCAAAGCGCATGGGTGCGCATGCGACCATCCTCTATCGCCGCACGAAGAAGTTCATGCCCGCCGACGAGCATGAGTTACAGCTCGCCATCGACGAGGGCGTCGAATTCGTCGAGCTGGCCGCGCCCGTCAAACAGAGCCGTGGCAAGCTCCTGTGCGATAAGATGATCCTCGGCGAGCCGGATGAGAGCGGCCGCCGCAGCCCCGTCAAATCCGGCGAGCAGTTCACCATCCCCTGCGACATGGTCATCTCCGCCGTCGGCGAGCAGGTCGACGCTGAGCTGATGGCCGCAAACGGCATTAAGATGGAGCGCAAGGGTCCCGCGTTCGAGACGAACGTCCCCGGCGTGTACTGCGCGGGCGACGCGCACCGCGGCCCTGCCACCGTGGTCGAGGGCATTGCCGACGCCGCGCGCTTTGCCGAGATCGTCGTCGGTCACCCGCACATCTACGACATCCCTGCCGAGGCCGATGTGACCGAGTTCGACGCGCAGGCCAAGAAGGGTATCCTCTCGATGGCCAGTAAGTGTGTCTGCGACGGCGAGCGCTGCTTACAGTGCTCCACCGTGTGTGAAAACTGCGTCGATTCCTGCCCGAACCGCGCGAATGTCGTCATCAAGATGGCCGACGGCTCGCACGAGATCGTCCATGTCGACAAGATGTGCAACGAATGCGGCAACTGCACGCAGTTCTGCCCCTACGCAAGCGAACCCTGCCACGATAAGTTCACCCTTTTTGATACGCGTGAGGACATGGACGAGAGCGAAAACTACGGCGTGCTCTTCGAGGAGGACGACATGGTCCGCCTGCGCTACGAGGACGGCGTGAAGGAATACGACTTGGCTTCCTGCGACAACGATCTTCCCGTCGAACTTGAGGCGTTGATCCTCACTGTGCGCGATAAGTACAGCTATCTCTACCTGTAAGCAAAACGAAAAATGAGGGAGCCGGTGCGATGCACCGGCTCCCTCTTCCTTATTGTAAGCAAAAAAGAGCGCTGCCTAAGCAGCGCTCTTTTTGCGTTTATATTTTGCCTTACTTCTCGATCAGGGTGAGCTGATAGAGGATCTTGGCGATCTGCGCGCGGGTCAGGGACGCGGCAGGCTCGAAGGTGGTCTCGGTCATACCGCTGATGACCTTCGCGTCGACGAGCGCCATCACGTAACCGTCGGTGCAGTCGGTGAACTTGCTCTCGGTCTTGGACTCGGCAAGCTTGTTGAGCTTGGCAGCGACCTGGCAGAACTCGAGACGGGAGATGGCCTTCGCACCGTCGAGATCGGCGGCAACAAGACCCAGCTCCGCAGCCTTGGCGATGGCGTTCTTGCTCCAGTCGGCGCCGGTGGCGTCCGCAGCCTTGAGATCGCCGTTGCTGACAAGCAGGAGCTTGAGCGCGGCAGCCCAGGTCAGGGTGTTGTTGGGCGCATAGGTGGTGGCGGAGGTGCCGTTGATGATGCCGTCATTGTAAAGGTCGATGACATACTTGCCGAACCAGGAGGAAGCCTTGACGTCGGCAAACGGATTCATCAGGATGCGGCCCTGCGGCGCGGCATACTGCTTGCCGATGACGCCCTTGAGCTCGGCGGTGATGTACTCCATCACGACCTCATCCAGAGGAATGCCGGTATCAAACTTGGCCGTAGCTGCAGCGAAAGCATAGTAGGTGTCGCCGCCGCCGCCGCAGAAGTCGTTGGTGATGACCGCATAGGTGTCATCGGCCTTGAACTCCTTGCCGTTGATGCTGTTGATGGTCACGCGGTTGATGGACTTGGGACCATAGTAGGTGGAAGCGGGATAGGTCTCGGCATTGGCGTCATAGGCGACCGCCGTGGAGATGGTGTAGTTGATGCCGGAAACCTGCGGGAAGCCGCCGATCGCATCGGGCGTGCAGTAGGTGGAGGCTTCAAGCGCCTCGAGCAGCTCAGCGCCGGTAATGTAGATCGTAACGACCGTGTTGCCGAAGGGCAGGACCTCATTGATGTTCTTCTTGGTCACATCGCCGGGGATGATGGCCTTACGGATACCGCCGCCGTTGGTGACGGCGACCACATGGTCCGCGTCAACCGTCAGGGATTCCTTATCCTGCAGGATCTTCCAGACCATCGCATCGGTGATCAGGTCGCCGTTGTTGGTCTCGCTGTCGCGGTTGCCGTTGGGGGCCTTCGCGCCGTTGAGCTCCACTTCGCTCTTGGCAAAGACCGCGCCGTACTCCTTGTCGATACGGTCAATGATCTTCTGCGCGGCGGCAGCCACGGTCGCGTCCTTGGCAGTGTCTTCCTTGATCTCGAAGAGGGAGTTGCTCTCGATCTTCTTGGTGGCGTCGTCGATGACGATCACGCCGATATTGGCGAATGCGGTACCGGTGGACTGGATGGGCTCGCCGTTCTCGCCCTTGGTCATCACGGTGTGGGAGTGACCGTCGATGATGAAGTCGATGCCCTTGACGGCAGCATACAGATCGGTGGAGCGGTAGGGCTTGGACTCACCGTCAACACCAAGGTGCGCAAGGCAGATGACAACGTCCGCATCCTTGAGCGCCTCGACCTGATCGGCGGCGGCCTTGGTGAAGGCGTCATTCGTCGCAAAGGTCAGGCCCTTGATCTTGGTGGGGTTGGCTTTGGTCTGGGTCTCAGGCGTCTCCATGCCGAAGAAGCCGACCTTCACGCCGGACTTGGTGGTGTAAGTGTAGTTGGCATCGAAGATAGGGGTACCGTCAGCGTTGAACACATCGGCACAGAGGACCTTGAATTTGGCCTTGGTCATGTTGTCCTTGAGTTGTGTGTAACCGTAGTCGAACTCATGATTGCCGAGCGTGACGACATCGTAACCGGCGGCGTTCATCATTTCGATGGCGTCAAGGCCCTTGGTCACGCTGACATAGCTCGTGCCCTGGCTGTAGTCGCCCGCATCAACGAGGATGACCTCGGCGCCCTTGGCCTCATAATCGGCCTTGAGCGCGGTGATGTAGGCGTAGCCGGCGATCGCGCCGTGCACATCGTTTGTGTGCAGGATCACGGTCTTGCCCGCCATCGTCGCTTCTTCGGTCATGACTTCGGGCTCTCTTGTAGTTGCCGTGTCCTCGATCGCAAAGCCGGTCACAGTCAGGCTGAGAACCATCGCCATTGCGAGCAGGACGGATAGGAACTTGCGCATAGTGTTTTCCTCCTCAATTTTTTCACTCCGCTTTTTCTCTGTCCGCTCTTCGTGACACACAGCTCCTTTTCACATCTCTCAGTTGGTCTGCGCGCCAAAAGTTCGCTTTTTGTACAAATAAAAGCGGAATGTGGTATGATTTTATTGTATCGTATGTCTGCTACTTTCTCAATACGGCATTGTTCCGAATTTGCGGCAAAAATCTTGGCGCTTCTCACATTTTTTCCAAACTCTATGGAAATCAGGTAAAAAGTATGCTATGCTTTTGTCAATTTGGTACGGAATTTTTTCTCTCAGATAAGGAGGCTTCTTCCATGAAAACACTGCTTCGAGGCGGCTATGTCGTCAGCGGCCGCGGCTGCCGCCGCGCCGACGTGCTCATCGACGGGGAAAAGGTCGAAATGCTTGGCCACATCCCGCCCGAGCTCGCGGCGCAGAGCGAGGTCGTCGACGTGACGGGCTGCATGCTCTTCCCCGGCTTTATCGACGCGCACACGCACTTCGATCTCGATGTGTGCAGCACCACGACGGCCGACGACTTTGAAAGCGGCAGCAAAAGCGCCATCCGCGGCGGCACGACGACGGTCATCGACTTTGCCTGCCCCAATAAAGGGGAATCCCTTGCCTATGGGCTTGATCTCTGGCATAAAAAGGCCGACGGCAAGTGCTACTGCGACTACGGCTTCCATATGACCATCGACGACTGGAACGAGAGCATCGAGTCTGAGCTCGACGCGATGTTCGACGCCGGTATCACGTCTTTCAAGATGTACCTCACCTACCCCGCCATGATGATCGGCGACGGCGCGGTCTACCGCGCGCTGAAAGCGCTCAAGGTCCGCGGCGGCATCGCGGGCGTCCACTGTGAGAACGCGGGCGTCATCGACGCGCGCATCGCCGAACTCAAGGCGAGCGGTTTGGGCGCGGACGTCGTATCGCACCCGATCTCCCGCCCCGACTATTTAGAGGCCGAGGCTGTTTCGCGTCTGCTGCGCATCGCGCAGGCGGCCGACGCGCCCGTCATCATCGTCCACACGACGAACCGTGCTTCTCTTGACGAGATCGCCGCGGCGCGCCGCCGCGGACAGACCGTGTATGTCGAGACCTGCCCGCAGTATTTGGCGCTCGACGACGGCGTTTACTACGATCCCGACTTTTCCTCCGCCGCGCGCTACGTCTGCGCGCCGCCGATCCGCTCGCAGGAAGACAGTGAAGCGCTCTGGAAGGCGCTGCGCCGCGGCGAGGTGCAGACCATCTCGACCGACCACTGCTCGTTCACGCTCGAGCAGAAGGGCATGGGCCGCGACGACTTTACGAAGATCCCCGGCGGTCTTCCCGGCGTCGAAACGCGTGGCGAGGTCGTCTACACTGTGGCCATCAATGAAAACAAGCTCTCGCTCGGCGGCGTCTGCCGCGCGCTGAGCGAAAATCCCGCCAAGCTCTACGGTCTCTACCCCCGCAAGGGCGTCATCGCTGCGGGCAGCGACGCCGACATCGTCGTCTACGATCCCGGCGCGAGCCACGTGCTCCACGGCGCGGACATGCTCTCCAAGGCGGGCTACACGCCGTTCGAGGGCTTCCGCACGAATGGCGGCGTGTCGAAGGTCTACCTGCGCGGTCAGCTGCAGGTGGACGGCGGCAAGGTCGTCGGCGGCAAGATGGGCGAATACTTGAAGCGCGGCAAATGCGCACTGTGAGGTAAGATATGGATCTGAGGGAAATTTTATTTGCGCAGTTCCCTGCGTTTTTTCTGCTGAGTCTGCTGTTTTTGATCGCGCACCTGCGCGTGCGCAAGCACAGCGCCGTCAAGTCGGTGCTGTGGGTGCTGCTGTTCGGCGCGGCGCTGGCCGTGTCGATCCTGTTCTGCTTCCTCGGCATGCAGGCGAAGTACTGGACGGTCAAGACGCTCTTCGAGCTCAAGTTCTGGAGCTGGCTCGGCCTTGCGATCGTGGTGTTCGTGTTCGTGCTGCGGCTGGTGTTCAAGCTGCAAAATAAGCACGCTCAGCACATGGTCGAAAAGGAGCGCGCCAAGGCGGAAAAGACCTGCGAGGAGGCCGTAAAGCAGGCGCGCGAGGAGGGTCGCGTCGAGGCCATGGCCGCCCAGCAGGCGCAGGAGACCGAAGCTGCCGCGGCAGAGCCCGCAGCGGATGAGTCTGCCTCCCCCGCTGCCGAGGAGACCGCACCAGCAGAGAACGAAGATCCTGAAAAGGCGGTCGAATGTTAAGTATGGAACAGACACAACCGCAGCGCATCGCGTATTTTGACGTACTGCGCATTCTGGCGACTTTCGCCGTCATCGTGCTGCATCTGTCCGCGCAGCACTGGGCCGATACGGACGTCTATTCAAGAGCCTGGCAAGCCTTCAACCTTTACGACAGTGCCGTCCGCTGGGCTGTTCCGGTTTTTGTGATGATCAGCGGCTCGCTGTTCCTCTCCGGCTCGCAGAGCATCGGGCACATTCTGAAAAAGAACGTGTCGCGCCTTGTCACAGCGTTCATCTTCTGGTCGGCGCTCTACGCCGTCTTCATGGTGAACTTCGAGGGATGCCCGACGAACCTTATTTTGCAACAGTTTCTCAACGGTCACTATCACATGTGGTTCCTCTTTATGATCGTGGGACTGTATCTGATCGTACCGTTTCTGCGCCCCATCGTGCGGGATGAAAAGCTCCTGCGCTATTTTCTACTGCTCACGCTCATCTTTACGTTCCTGCTGCCGCAGATCGCGTCGGCCGTGTCGCTTCTCTCGTGGCAGTACTGCGCTGAATTCAAGGCGCTCACGGGCAAATTCTATTATCATTTCACGCTCGGCTTCGTCCCCTACTTTGTGCTCGGTTACTATTTGGTCCGCAAGGAGTTTTCCTTGACCGCAAAGCGTGTGCTTTACGCGCTCGGTGTGCTCGGCTTCGTCCTCACGGTCGTGCTGACGTCGTTCGCCTCACGTTTGCAGGGCGCGGCAACAGAGCTGTTCTACGGCTACGATTCGCTCAATGTACTGTTTGTCTGCGTGGGGCTGTTCGTCTTTGCCAAAGAGCATCTGAACTTCCCGAACTTAAGCGAAAAGTGTCACAGGTGCATTCGCGCGCTGTCGCGCTGGAGCTTCGGCGCGTACCTCGTACACCCGCTGTTCATCGAATCGTTCGACATTTTTCTGCACTTCAACACGCTGTCACTCAACGTGTTTTTCTCCGTTCCCCTGCTGACATTGATCATCGGCGCGCTGTCGTTCCTCGTCTCAGCGCTGCTTCACCAGATTCCATTTGTCAAAAAGTATTTTGTATGAAAAGAGCCCCGCGGATCATGCGATTCACGGGGCTCTTCTTTTTCTGTTACGCTTCGGTTTTGATGCCGCGCTTGTCGAATTCCTCGACCAGCAGGTCAAGGTCGTTCGGCAGGCTCATCGGCTCGCCGCAGAACTTGATGGCGTTGGCCACGTCCTTGAGGCCATTGCCCGTCACGACGGAGACGACCGTGTCGTTCTCACCGAGCACGCCCTGCTCGCAGAGCTTCTTGACTGCCGCCGTGCCAGTGACGCCCGCGGGCTCGCCGAAGACGCCGCAGGTCGTGCCGAGCAGCTTTTGCGCCGCCATGATCTCCTCGTCCGTCACGTTCACGACGATGCCGTTCGACTCGCGGATCGCCATGAGCGCCTTGTCCGCGTTGCGCGGCACGCCGACGGCGATGGAGTCGGCCAGCGTGTTCTCCTCCATCGGCTCCCAGGGCTTGTTCTCCGCGATGGCGCGGTTGATGGGGTGGCAGCCCTCGGCCTGCGCGGAAATGAGGCGCGGGAGCTTGTCGATAAAGCCGATGGCGTACAGGTCCTTGAGGCCCTTCCACACGCCTGCGATGGTACAGCCGTCGCCGACGGAGATGGCGAGATAATCCGGCATCTTCCAGTCGAGCTGCTCGGCGATCTCGATCGAAACGGTCTTCTTGCCCTCGGAGAGGTACGGGTTGATGGCCGCGTTGCGGTTGTACCAGCCCCACTTGTCGATGGCCTTTTTCGATAGCTCGAACGTCTCTTCATAGTTGCCTTTGACGGAGATCACGTTTGCGCCGAAGGTCATCAGCTGCGCGACCTTACCCTTGGGCGCGCGCTCGGGAACGAAGATGAAGGTCTTGAGGCCCGCGGCCGCGGCGTTGCCCGCAAGAGAGCTCGCGGCGTTGCCCGTGGACGAGCAGGCGATGATCTTCGCGCCCGCCTCCCCCGCCTTGGCGACCGCCATGGCGGACGCGCGGTCCTTGAGCGACGCCGTCGGGTTCTGTCCGTCGTCCTTGACCCAGAGCTTTTTGAGGCCGAGCTGCTTTGCAAGGCGCGGCTCTTCGTAGAGCGGGCTCCAGCCTACGCGCAGCGGCGTGTCGGGCGTTGTTTCCTCCACCGGCAGCAGCTCGCGGTAGCGCCACATTGTGTTCGGGCGGGACTTGAGCGTTTCCTTCGTCAGGTTCTTTTTGATGTAGTCGTAGTCATAGATGATGTCGAGAATGCCGCCGCACGAGCAGTTCGTGAGGTTCGCCGTGGCCTCGTATTCTTTCCCGCACTTGACGCAGTGGGCGCATTTGACGTTTTTTAACATAATAACTCCTTATTGTCCGCGCGCTGCGCGGTGGGTTTTTGCAGCGTGAAAGCGCTGCTGCTTTTTGTCCCCCTATTCGCAGGGGGGCGCGAGACAAAGGGGGTATTCTCTTTCCAAAGAGAATACCCCCTTTGGAACCCCCAGAGAAAGGCAAGGGGTCTTACCCCTTGACCCCGCACATTGGCAGTTTTTATCTTGAAGAGCTGCACGCGCTGCGCAATCAGGTGCGGTGTACATGGC
>UMGG01083471.1_pt1 | contig 15806 bp, 9 predicted proteins | sample 1965211 | NCBI WGS metagenome assembly UMGG01 (sample SAMEA4836064, study PRJEB28245) | human gut metagenome | biome: gut microbiome; material: fecal sample | place: Denmark | collected 2008 | reverse complement strand
TGTCATACATTACGATATACCCAAAAGTCTGGAAGGCTATTATCAAGAGACGGGACGAGCCGGTCGAGATGGAGGAGAAGGTCAGTGTATAACTTTTTATATCAATAAAGATTTACAGAAACTCGAAAAATTCATGCAGGGAAAACCCATTGCCGAGCAAGAGATTGGTAAACAGCTTTTGTTAGAAACTGCTGCTTATGCCGAATCTTCTCTTTGTCGTCGCAAGATTTTACTGCATTATTTTGGAGAAGAGTATGAGGAAGATAATTGTGGAAATTGTGATAATTGCCTAAATCCTAAAAAGCAAGTGGAAGCAAAAGATCAACTTTGTGCGGTTCTTGAAACTATTATTGCACTGAAAGAAAAATTTAAAGCCGAATATGTGATAGATGTCTTGTTGGGTAAAGAAACGAGCCAAATACTTTCGTATCAACATGAAGATTTAGAGGTGTTTGGGAGTGGACAGGGTGAAGATGATCGCACATGGAACGCCGTCATTCGACAAGCATTGATAGCCGGCTACATAGGTAAAGATATTGAGAATTATGGACTATTGAAAGTAACGAAGGCTGGGCATGCGTTTTTGAAGAATCCGGTTTCGTTTAAGATTGTCAAAGATGTCGATTTTGACGAGGTGGAGGAAGAAGTGCCCATGAAAGGTGGAGCCTCTTGTGCAGTCGATCCCGAGTTATATTCCATTTTGAAAGATTTGCGAAAGAAAATCGCCAAACGATTGGAACTCCCTCCGTATGTGATTTTTCAAGATCCTTCGTTGGAAGCTATGGCGACAACCTATCCGATTACAATTGAGGAGTTGCAAAATATTCCGGGGGTAGGAGCCGGTAAAGCGAAACGTTACGGAGAAGAGTTCGTTAAAGTCATCAAAGCTCATGTGGAAGAAAATGAAATTGAGCGTCCCGAAGATTTAAGGGTGCGTACGGTTGCCAATAAGTCGAAATTGAAAGTATCCATTATTCAGGCCATCGACAGGAAAATTGCACTTGATGAATTGGCCGAGTCGAAGGGCCTTGAATTTGGAGAGTTGCTCGACGAGATAGAGGCGATTGTTTATTCGGGAACGAAAATCAATATCGACTATTTCCTGCACGAGATTATGGACGACGAGCATATCGACGATATTTTTGACTACTTCAAGGAGAGTGAAAGCGATAGTCTCGAAGATGCCATTGAGGAGTTTGGTATGGAGTATAGCGAAGAAGAAATACGTTTGATACGTATCAAGTTCCTTTCGGAGATGGGAAATTAAAAGCCGAGAAATAATAGTGAAAAAGCGACATTCCGATAATCGGTTGTCGCTTTTTTTAATTTCAACATTGGGGGTGATAAATAATTTAAAAATCTTCATGTATAGATAATAGCTTGCCGAAAAATGATTATCTTTGCATGCAATAAAATTCTAATGAACCCCATTATGTCATTTGTTGCAGAAAAAGTGGTGATGGACGGATTAACTTTTGACGATGTCTTGTTAATCCCCGCTTACTCCGAAGTCCTTCCTCGTAATGTCGAGTTGTCGACGCAGTTTTCACGCAATATCCGATTAAATATTCCATTAGTTTCGGCAGCCATGGATACGGTAACCGAGGCGCAATTGGCTATTGCTATCGCTCGTGAAGGAGGAATTGGAGTCATTCATAAAAATATGAGTATCGAGGCTCAGGCCCGTCAAGTTCATGCTGTTAAACGAGCTGAGAATGGAATGATTTATGACCCTGTGACAATCAAGTGCGGGTCGACGGTGCGCGAAGCGTTGTCTATGATGAGCGAATACCATATAGGAGGGATTCCCGTAGTGGACGATAAAAATATTTTGGTAGGTATTGTAACGAATCGGGACTTGCGTTTTGAACGCGATTTAGAAAGATTGGTAGACGAGGTAATGACCAAAGACAATTTGGTGACGACTTCACAATCCACCGATTTGCAACAGGCTGCGGATATTCTTCAAAGGCACAAGATAGAGAAGCTCCCGGTTGTCGATAAAGACGGCCATTTGGTAGGGTTGGTTACTTATAAGGATATAACGAAAGCCAAAGATAAACCGTTTGCTTGTAAAGATAAATTAGGTCGGCTGCGTGTGGCTGCGGGGGTCGGTGTTACAGCCGATTCGATGACTCGTGTGGATGCGTTGGTCGAAGCCGGAGTCGATGCTATCGTTATAGATACGGCGCATGGACATTCTAAGGGCGTAATCGGTGTGTTGAAAGATATAAAAGCAAAATATCCCGATATCGATGTCGTTGTGGGAAATATTGCGACGGGTGAAGCCGCTAAATTTTTGGTGGAAGCCGGAGCCGATGGGGTGAAAGTAGGTATAGGCCCCGGTTCCATTTGTACGACCCGGGTGATTGCCGGTGTCGGGGTTCCTCAATTATCTGCCGTTTATGACGTGGCGAAAGCATTGAAAGGAACAGGCGTACCATTGATTGCCGATGGTGGAATTCGTTATTCGGGTGATATTGTAAAAGCATTGGCTGCTGGGGCTTACTCGGTTATGTTGGGCGGTATGCTGGCTGGTGTTGAAGAATCGCCGGGAGAAACGATCATATTCAATGGACGTAAGTATAAGTCATATCGGGGTATGGGATCTCTCGAAGCGATGGAGAAAGGTTCGAAAGACCGTTATTTCCAAGCTAATGAGACTGACACTAAAAAACTGGTTCCCGAGGGGATTGCGGCTCGTGTTCCCTTTAAAGGATCTTTATATGAAGTAGTTTATCAGATGGTCGGCGGTTTGCGTGCCGGAATGGGATATTGTGGAGCTAAGGATATAGAGGCTTTACATGATGCTAAGTTTACTCGTATTACCAATGCTGGTGTAGCCGAAAGTCACCCTCATGATGTGTCGATAACCAGTGAGGCTCCGAATTATAGTAGAGGATAACTTTTCCGATAAGGAAGGTGGATTTTTGTTTTTGGGAAGAATACACTATTTTAGTGATTACGATATAATTTTCTTATATTTGAAGCGTTAAAATAGTGTATTATTTTTGTTGATAACTCGGGGCTGTCAAGTCTCAATAAAATGTAGTGCATAACACAATGAAAAACAAATGGCTCTTAGCGGCTTTGCTTGCCGGAAATTCTTGGTTTGGAGGGTGGGCTACCGATGTCGACCCTGTTATTATGAGAGTGAATAATAAAGATATTCACAAATCGGAATTTGAGTATATCTATAATAAGAACAGCCAGCAACAAATCGATCATAAATCTCTCGATGAATACGTTACACTATTTAAGAACTACAAGTTGAAAGTTGCCGAGGCCGAAGCTATGGGGATTGATACGACTTCGGCATTTAAAAATGAATTGGCGGGGTATAGAGAAGAGTTGGCTAAACCCTATTTGATTGATGCTTCTGTTGATGACCGTTTGGCACATGAGGCTTATGACCGAATGAAAGAAGATGTGGAGGTAAGCCATATTCTCATAGGATTGAATGCTCGGACTCCTGAGGACCGAGCCGAGGCAAAGAAAAAAGCCGAATCGGTATTGGCTGAAATCAAGGCGGGTGAAGACTTTGGACTGTTGGCGGAGAAATTCAGTGAAGACGGATCGAGGCAGAATAAGGGATATTTGGGATTTATTAGAGGCGGACGTACGGTTTATCCTTTTGAGAAGGCTGCTTTCGCATTACAAGCGGGAGAAGTTTCCGATATAGTGGAAACCCAGTTCGGATATCACATTATAAAAGTACATAGTCGTCGTCCCAATCCGGGAGAGTTTCTATTTTCCCATATCATGATATTGGTGCCTCGTGGTGTTTCTGATGAAGTAAAAGCGCAGAAGGAATCCGAGATACGAGCCATTTATGAAGAATTGAAGTCGGGAGCCGATTTTGCTACGATGGCAAAGGAGCGGTCGGAGGATAAGGCTTCTGCCGTACGAGGTGGAGAATTACCGTGGGTGAGTAGTGGACAATTCGTAAAAGAGTTCGAGGATGCTGCATTTGCTCTTAAAAATAAAGGAGATATTACAGAGCCTGTATTATCTCCCTATGGCTGGCATATCATTAAGTTAATGGACCGGCGGGATATTAAGCCCTTTGAACAAATGCGCTCGGAGATTACGCGAATGATGGCACGAGACGAAAGAGGTAGCATGGCTCGTAATGCGATGGTGGCTAAATTGAAAAATGATTATGGTTTTTCTTTGGAAGAATCGCAGCGGGCGAAGTTGATGAAATTGGCTGGCGATTTAGGTAAAGTCGATTCATCTTATATAGCGGCTATTCATAATGACCAAAGTGTTTTATTCTCGTTTGAGAACCATTCATATTCAGTGGCCGATTTTGCCTCGTTTTTGTCCAAAGGCCGAGATGTGACGGTCAATGCTCCCGATTATATTTCGACTATGATTGGTTATATGGCCGATATGGAAATATTAGATTTCGAGAAGGCTCATTTGGAAGATAAGTATCCCGATTTTCGCAATTTGATGAATGAATATCGAGACGGCATGTTGCTATTTGAAATCAGCAATAGGGAAGTTTGGGAAAAAGCATCGAAAGATACCGAGGGCTTGCAGAAGTTTTTCAAGAAAAATAGGAAAAAATACAAATGGGATAAACCTCATTATAAAGGATTTTTGATTCAATGCTGTGATGCGGCTACTGCCGATGGCATAAAGAACCGGATTAAAGAACTCGATGACGATTCTGTAATCGTCGTGTTGAATCGAGAGTTCAATACCGACTCTTTAACAAGAGTAAAAGTGGAACGAGGTTTGTTTGTTGAGGGAGATAATGAAAAAATTGACGAATTGGTATTTAAGGGAGCTCCGGTGAAAGCCGATGAGAAGTTGCCGATAGCTTTTGTGTCTGGTAAACTATTGAAGAAAATGCCGGAAGCGTATACCGATGTGAGAGGACAAGTAACGGCCGATTACCAAACTTACCTTGAAAAAGTTTGGGTGAAGAAACTCAATAAAAAATATCCGGTAGAAATCTATGAAGATGTCTTAAAAACAGTTAATAGGCCGTAGTTGCCATTATTTAGTCGTAATTTAGCGGATATTTATGTAGGTAATATAGATGTATAAAGTCTCGATAATAGTATTATGCACAGCATTTTCGGCATGCCTTTTTACGGCATGCCGAAGTGGGTTACAGAGCGATGAAAATTCATTGGTACAAGTGGGCGATGAAATACTATCGCGTCAAGAGCTTGCCGATGCCATGCCAGAGGGACTTTCGCGCGCTGATAGTACCGATTTTGCCGACAAGTATATCCGTCGATGGATTTGTGATGTATTACTATATCGAATGGCACAAAAGAATATTCCCGATATAGGACGTATTGATGCATTGGTTGAGAAATACCGACGAGATTTAGTCATATTCGAATATCGTAAGAGATTGCTTAATGAACGGGTGACGAAGTCTTTTGATGAACAAGAAATGCTGGATTATTATGAGCGAAACTCAGAAATGTTTCGTTTGCATGAAGCCATCTTGAAAGGGTTGTTTCTTAAAGTACCGGAGAATACGCCCAATCTTGGACAGTTGAAAAAATGGTATTGTTCTACAAATCCCGATGGAGTAGAAAAGATCGAGAAATATGCTTTGAAAAATGCGGTGATCTATGACTACTTTTATGACAAGTGGATACCGTTTGAAGAAATCGTCAATAATATTCCATACGAGTTTGGAGATGCTGAATCCTTTTTAAAAACATATCATAAGTTGGAATTTAATAAAAACGGATATTGGTATTTACTGAATATTACAGAATATCGTTTGCCGGGAGAAGAAATGCCTTATGATTTTGCTCGGGCTCAAATTCAGGAAATTTTGACAAATAGCAATCGGTTGAACTTTGATCGGGAGTTGGAAGAAAATCTGTATCGGGATGCCGAGAAGTCGGGTGATATAAAGTGGTTGTATAAAGGTGAGAAATCTATTGAAAAAGAGAGTATAAAATAATTGAATTATGCGTAAAGTTACTGATTGGCTTTTATTTTTCCTTATGGCGGTGTCTTTGCCGGCTTTTTCCGATGACAATGTTATCGATGAGGTTGTATGGATAATAGGAGATGAAGCTATTTATAAGTCTGAGGTTGAAGAGCAATATCGACAAATGCAATACGACGGACAACGTATCGATGGCGATCCTTATTGTGTAATACCCGAGCAGCTTGCCGTGCAGAAACTTTTTCTGCATCAGGCGAAACTGGATACGATTACTGTTCCTGATGCTACTGTTTTTCAACAAGTAGAGGCTCGTATCAATTATCTGATCGCTAATATCGGGTCGAAGGAAAAAATGGAAGAATATTTTAAAAAGCCGGTAACCGAAATTCGTGAGGAGTTGGCGAATGTTATTCGTGATCAGGGAACCGTACAGGAAGTACAACGAAATTTGGTAAAAGATGTAAAAACCACACCGGCCGAGGTGCGTAAGTTTTATAATCAATTGCCGGCCGACAGTATTCCTTATATTCCCATGCAGGTAGAAGTCCAAATTATTACTTTGAATCCTAAGGTTCCGCAGCAGGAAATAGATAATGTGAAAGCTCGATTGCGTGATTTCAGCGAACAAGTAAATAAAGGCGAGCGAGATTTCTCTACTCTTGCGGTTCTTTATTCCGAAGATCGGGGATCTGCCATGATGGGAGGAGAAATGGGCTTCGTGAGCAAAAGCAATTTGGTGCCGGAGTTTGCCAATGTCGCGTTTAACTTGAATGACCCGAAGAAGGTTTCTAAAATTGTGGAGACCGAATATGGTTACCATATTATACAGTTGATAGAGAAGAGAGGCGACCGTATAAATGTTCGGCATATACTACTTCGTCCGCACGTTTCCGAGAAAGATATATCCGATGCTTTGGTTCGTCTCGATTCGTTGAGGGTAGATTTGATAGATAAGAAAATATCGTTCGATGAAATAACCCAATATGTTTCGCAAGACAAGGATACTCGCAATAACAAGGGACTTATGGTAAACCCTCAAACCGGAAATTCTAAGTTCGAGATGGGACAATTGCCCCAAGATGTGGCTAAGGTGGTTGCCGATTTGAAGGTGGGCGAAATTTCGAAACCGTTTGTCATGACCGACGAACGTAAAAATAAAGAGGTGGTTGCAATCGTAAAGCTGAAAAACAGAATAGATGGACATAAAGCCAATATGTCTGATGATTATCAAACCTTAAAAGCCATTGTAGAGGAAAAGAAGAAGACCGATATATTGAATGAGTGGTTGGCTAAGAAGCAGAGCGAGACATATATCCGCATAAAAGAAGGTTGGCGAAACTGCGAATTTAAGTATGACGGTTGGATAAAGAAATAAGATCGACGCCAATGGGGCATCAAAAAAGAATAAGAGATGAAAAGAGAAGGCATAAAATACTGGTTGGTATTTTATGCCTGCTTACTCTTGGTATGTGGGCGGCATCGGGCACTCCCGAAAAAAAACTTCCTAAACAGGACGATCCCGATAAAGTGTACTTGGTGAATAGTGACGAACTTACTTTCGATAAGGAGCAGAGTGCCGATTATCGAGTGTTGAGGGGAAATGTTGTCTTTCGGAAAGATAGTATGTATATGTACTGCGACAGTGCATATTTTTATGAAAAAGACAACTCACTCGATGCATTTAGTAATGTTCGCATGGAGCAGGGCGATACTCTGTTTATTTATGGAGATGTGTTATATTATCGTGGAGATGAGCAGATAGCTCGACTGCGGAATAATGTGCGCATGGAAAACAGAGATGTAACTTTGTTTACCGATAGTTTGAATTATGAGATGATTCCGAATATCGGCTATTATTTCGATGGGGGTAAATTGGTCGATTCTCAGAATGAATTGACTTCTGTATATGGTCAATATTCCCCCGATACCAAACAGTCGGTTTTCAATTTCGATGTGCAGTTGGTGAATGAAAAATATACATTATATTCCGATACGCTCGAATATAATACGCAGACTAAGATTGCCGATATTGTGGGGCCTTCGACTATTGTGTCGGATAGTAATATCATTTATTCGTCGGCGGGTTGGTATAATACCGAAACTGATAAATCGATGCTTTTGGATCGTTCTTTGGTTACGTCGAAAGGACAGAGCCTTACGGGAGATACGATTTTTTACGATAGGAGATCGGGATTCGGCGAAGTGTTCGGTAATATGGTGCTCAACGACTCCATTCGTTCGGTGATTATGGAAGGACAATATGGTTTTTACAATGAAAGAACCGAGTATTCGTTTGCGACAGATTCGGCACGCTTGTTGGAGTTTTCGCGAGGCGATACGTTGTATTTGCATGCCGATACTCTTAAATCTCACTTGGTATTGCCCGATTCCACCCGTCTTTTGCAGGCCTATCATGGTGTGAGATTTTTTAGGATAGATGCGCAGGGAGTTTGTGATTCTATGGAGTTTACGTCGGTAGATTCGCTTCTTCACATGTATAAACTCCCTATCATTTGGAATGAAAATTATCAGATAACCGGAGATACGATTCGTATACACATGAATGACAGTACGGTCGATTGGGCCTTGATTCCCGGGTCTGCTTTTGCTGCACAGCATAAGGATTCTGTTTTTTATGATCAGGTTTCCGGTAAGGAGTTGAAAGCATGGTTTGAGCAAGGGCAGTTACGTCAAATAGATGTAAACGGCAATGCTCAAACGATTTTCTATCCTCAGGAACGGGATTCGACATTGACAGGGCTGAATAAAGCCGAGAGCGGATTTTTGAGAATGTACTTGAAAAATCAGCAGATGGAGAAGATAATTATTTGGCCTCAACCGCAGGGAAGCATGACGCCGTTGGACTTGATAAAGCCCGAGCAGCTATATTTACCGGCCTATAAATGGTATAGTGATTTGAGGCCGGTAAGCCCCGAAGACATATTTCGAAAACCAGAAGTGAAAATAGAAGTTGTTGAAGAGAAAAAACATCGCTTCAATCATTAAGATTTGGTCGAATTATGAGTGATATCATACATTTATTGCCCGATTCCGTGGCCAATCAAATTGCAGCTGGAGAAGTGATACAACGTCCGGCCTCGGTAATTAAAGAATTGGTGGAGAATGCTGTCGATGCGGGAGCTACGTCTATTCAGATTATTTTGAAAGATGCAGGCCGTACTCTTATTCAGGTGATAGACGATGGCAAAGGAATGTCTCCGACCGATGCCCGGTTAGCCTTCGAACGTCATTCGACCTCTAAAATTCGTTCGGCCGACGATTTGTTCTCGCTACGTACGATGGGGTTTCGAGGAGAAGCGTTGGCTTCTATCGCCGCTATTTCGCAGGTAGAGCTTCGTACGCGCAGAGTCGACGATGAGGTAGGCACTTGTATACGTATGTCGGCTTCCCAATGTGAAGGGCAGGAGGCGATTTCTACTCCTGTGGGGAGTAATTTTGCGGTAAAAAATATCTTTTTTAATGTGCCAGCACGACGTAAATTTCTTAAATCCAATCAGGTGGAGTTGAGCAATATACTCAATGAGTTTGAGCGTATGGCATTGATTAATACTCAGATTAGTTTTATTCTCGTCCATAATGATTCGGAATTGTATAATTTGCCGGCGACCAATTTGAGGCAGCGTATTGTTGCACTTTTTGGTAAGAGTCTTAATCAGCAGTTACTTTCTTTGGGAACGGAAACGTCTTTGGTGAAGATTTCGGGTTATGTGGGGCGTCCCGAAGCTGCTCGCAAAAGAGGAGCACTACAATATTTTTTTGTAAATGGCCGGTATATGCGCCACCCATATTTTCATAAAGCGGTGACGATTTGTTACGAACATTTGATACCGGTCGGTGAAATGCCCAATTACTTTATCAATCTTACGGTCGATCCCGAGACGATTGATGTGAATATCCACCCGACTAAGACCGAAATAAAATTTGAGAACGAGCAGCCCATCTGGCAAATTCTTTCTGCGTCTGTAAAGGAAGCATTGGGAAAATTCAGTACGGCTCCCTCTATCGATTTCGATATGGAAGATGCACCGGAAATTCCAACATCGAAGCCGGGTACACATGTTCTTCCTCCTACGGTTCATGTGGATACGACGTATAATCCTTTTCGAGCAGGAGGTGGTGGTTCTTCTGTGAAGAGACCGAACTATGATTGGCAGCAGCTTTATAGCAGCTTTAACAATACAAAAGAAGATTCGACCGTTCAGCCCGATTCAGACAACGATTTTCCGTCCAAATTGGATTTCTCTGATGGATATGTTTCCAATTTTTCTAGTGAAGGGGAACAATCGGTTTTTCCTGAGTTCGAGTCGAAACTGAATCAAAGCGGCAGGACTGTGTTGCAGTTGAAAGGGAAATACATTATGACTTCTTCGGCTGAGGGGTTAATGGTGATAGATCAACATCGGGCTCATGGCATAATTTTGTTTGAGCGTTTTATGGCGGGAATATCCTCTCGCGAAATGGCTTCGCAACGTGTTTTGTTCCCCGAAATCATGCAATTGACAGTCTCTCAATCAGAAATTTTACATGGAATCTGGGAAGAATTGATAGCACTTGGATTCGATTTAGCCGATATGGGGCAGAATAGCTATTCTATCAATGCGATACCGGCCGGTATAGAAGGGATAGATGTACGAGACCTTATTGGGCAAATGCTTGTAACTGCTTCGGAGAAAGAACATGATGCAAAGGCCTCGTTGCAAAAGCGTATGGCTTGGACTTTGGCCGAGACTGCTGCTGTACCGGTGGGACAGTCTCTTTCTCAGGAAGAAATGTCGTCTATGGTCGATGATTTGTTATCTTTGAAAACACCGGCTTATACGCCCGAAGGCAAATCAGTTTTTATTATCATCTCGTATGACGAGTTGCAGAAACGGTTTAATTGATTGAGTTATGTTGATTTTGTTGTCTCCGGCAAAAACGATGGTAGGGAGTAGTAGAACTACTGTCCCTTTTGTTACCGTTCCGTTATATAAAAGTGAGGCCGAGCATATAGCGATGGAAATGGCTGGTTATTCGGTCGAAGAACTGTCGGGTATGCTGGGGATAAATCGTAATTTGGCCTTGCAGACGAAAGAGAGATATAATGTATTTCATTCGCCCGATGTGCATGGATTACCGGCTCTTTTGGCCTATACCGGTATTGTCTTTCGTTACATTTCGCCAGCCGATTTTACCGAGGCCGATTTTGAATATGCTCAGAATCATCTGCGTATGGCATCGGCTTGTTACGGATTGACTCGGCCGCTCGATGTAATAAAACCCTACCGTATGGAATATGCTGTTGAATTGCCTTCGATGGGTATTCCTGTTTCGGAATATTGGAAGCCGCTTTTAACCGATAAATTGATTGACGATACAAAAGAGGCTGGTGGAATATTGGTCAATTTGGCAAGCCGTGAAATCCAGCAATCGTTCGATTGGTCTCGAATAAATAAAAGGGTACGAGTAATCACTCCCGAATTTAAAGTATATAAAGGCGACGGGTTTAAGACAATCGTGATATATGCGAAAATGATGAGAGGGGCGATGACTCGTTATATCCTAAAAAACAAAATATCTCACCCCGACGATATTTGTTCTTTCTCGGCAGAGGGCTTCCACTTCTCGCCCGAACATTCGAGCGAAAATAATCCTGTATTTGTCGTTTAATCAGCGTTGTTGTCTTGTTATATAAATAGTTCCGGTTCTTTTCTTGTTTCGCATTTTTCCTTGAAAGCCCGAATAGATAGAAATAATTTCAGTGGATTTATTTTTCTCGCATTTTGAGGACAGAAGGCGATACATCTCATGCAAGAGATACATTTGCTTTCGTCCGTCATTCGGGGATTCTCTTGGGGAATAGCGTTGGTGGGGCATAATGCCGCGCATTTCCCGCACTGTGTGCATTTTTTACCGGCACGAGGTTTCAGGGGTACTCCGTTATATATTTTATAATCAGCATTTCCTTTCACTTGTATTTCTGTGAAACTCTCTCCATTTTTCAGTTGCACCAATTTAGTTTTGATTTGTTCTGAAAAATTCTTTAAGATCGTTTCATCGTCAGAATCCGGACGACCTTTGGCATAAACCCTCATGATAGAATGCTCGGCAATACAGGCGATACAAGCAACGGTTTGAAATCCGTTCGATTCCATCGTTGTCTTTAATTCAAGTAAAGCATCGTCGTAATCCCGATTCCCGTAGACGACCACGAGTATAGCCGGGGTGTTATGCCCGGTTATACGTTTCAGTCGATCTATGGCTACGGAAGGAACTCTCCCTCCATACACAGGAACAGCCACTAATAGGGTGTCTTCCCCATTTAGATCGTAAGAGTTCTGTTGCCGTGTATGGTCGGTAATATCTATTTCCGTAGCCTGAGGGTCTATCTCTTTGCCGATGATATAGGCAGCCTTTCGGGTTCCACCCGTTGGGCTGAAATAAACGATGTGCATTTTTTTATTGTTTGTTTCTACGCTCCTGAACAATGGCATCGAGAACTGCGACAGTCGTTAGGTTGACAATATCTCTCGTCGAACTGGCAATATCGGTGAAGTGAATAGGTTTGTTCAATCCCATTTGTATCGGGCCGATAGACTCTGCCACACCCATTTCCAGCATCATTTTATAAGCCGAGTTCGCCGAACTTAAATTCGGGAAAACAATCGTATTTACTTCTCGCCCTTTCAGCTTGTTGAACGGATACGATTTGTCTCGGAGTTTATTATTGAGGGCAAAGTTCATTTGCATTTCTCCGTCGATGATGATTTCGGGATATTGTTCGTGTAAAATTTTAATGGCTTCGTGTACTCTTAGGGGACTTCCTTGATTATCCGACCCGAAGTTAGAATAGGATACCATAGCGATAACAGGATCTTTGGCAAAAAACCTTACAGAGTCATAGGACAATTTTGCAATGTCGATTAATGTTTCGGTAGTCGGTTTCCGATTGATGAGTGTATCGGCGAGGAAATAAGTCCCGCACTTGGTGTTCATGATGTGCATGGCTCCGAAATGTTTGTATCCTTCGCGTATACCGATAACCTCTTTCGCAATCTGTATAGTCTCTGCATACTTGGAGTATGTGCCTGTGATGAAGGCATCGGCTTCTCCGGCTTCGACCATCATCATACCGAAGTAATTGCGGTCGAACATCTTTTCATGAGCTTCGGCGTAGGTCATGCCCTCGCGTTGTCTCTTTTCTGTAAGAAGCTGTGCGTAGCGGATACGGCGGTCTTCTTCGTTCGGATGCCTCAAATTGATAATTTGCATGCCCGATAAATCTACACCTATGGACTCTGCCAGCTTCCCTATTAACTCATCGTTCCCTAATAAAATAGGTTTGCAAATACCCTCTTTCATTGCCGTAGAAGCCGCTTGTAACATATTGGCATGATTGGCTTCGGCAAACACGACACGTTTGGGCTCTTTGCGGGCCATTTCGGTAAATTCCCGTAACATCTTGTTGTCATATCCCATCAGCTTTTTCAGCCGGTCATTGTAGGCATCCCAGTCGGTGATGTGATGCTGGGCGACACCAGAGTCCATCGCTGCTTTGGCGACTGCGGGGGCTACTGCGGTCAATAGTCTGGGGTCGAGAGCTTTGGGGATAATATATTCGGGACCGAACGAAAGTCTCTTTATTCCATAGGCCGAGTTGACAACATCGGGTACAGGTTCTTTGGTTAGTTTGGCAATGGCATACGTAGCGGCCAGTTTCATCTCTTCGTTAATGGCGGTAGCGCGAACATCGAGAGCTCCTCTGAAAATGTAAGGGAATCCCAATACATTATTTATTTGGTTGGGATAGTCCGACCGACCGGTAGCGAATATCAAATCTTTGCGAGAAGCCATTGCTTTATCGTAAGATATTTCGGGATTGGGGTTGGCCAATGCGAATACAATGGGCTTTTCATTCATGGATTGTACCATTTCTGTTGTCAAGACATCGGCCACGGAAAGTCCCAGAAAAATATCCGCTCCGCGCATGGCATCGGCTAAGGTCTTTATATCGGTTCGTTCGGTGGCGAATTGCTTTTTTGCCGGTGACAAATCGGTGCGGCTGGTGCTGATGACCCCTTTGCTGTCCACCATGACGATGTTCTCTTTTTTAATGCCCAATCCCATGTATAATTTCGTACAAGAACTGGCTGCGGCTCCGGCGCCGTTAACGACGAGTTTCGCCTCTTCTATTTTTTTCCCTTGTATATCGAGAGCATTTAAAAGTCCGGCCCCGGAAATAATCGCTGTCCCGTGCTGATCGTCGTGCATAACGGGGATATTTAGTTCCTCTTTTAATCGGGTTTCTATTTCGAAACACTCGGGAGCTTTTATATCTTCCAAATTTATACCTCCGAAAGTGGGGGATATGGCTTTTACTGCGGCAATAAATTTGTCAGGGTCTTTTTCATTGACCTCAATATCGAATACGTCGATACCTGCGAATATCTTGAATAGCAAGCCTTTCCCTTCCATGACGGGCTTTCCGGCCAAAGCACCGATGTCGCCTAAACCCAATACAGCCGTCCCATTGGAAATGACTGCTACCAAATTACCTTTGGCCGTGTATTCATACGCCTTTTCTGCATCTTGTTCTATTTCAAGACACGGTTCTGCTACTCCCGGAGTATAGGCTAGGGATAGGTCTCGTTGTGTACTATAAGGTTTGGTAGGAATTACTTCTATTTTTCCAGCTTTACCTTCACTGTGATATTTTAAGGCATCTTCTTTTGAAACTTTTGACATAAGTATACTATTTAGTGGTTTGTCTGTTTAATTTGTATTCCCAAAAGTTAAATAACTTTTAATTTGTAAGCGTATCGAGTACAAATGTAGCAAATTTATCTCATCTCTTATGTTAAGAAAAACATTTCTTTAAAAATAAAAGTTTTACAAGGGGAATCAGCTCTTTCGATATTCTTTGGGTGATAATCCGATTTGATGTTTAAAATATTTACTGAAAAAAGTTTGTGAGGGAAAGTTCAGTTCATTGCTGATTTGCTGAATCGTCATACTTGAATTTTTGAGTAATCTTTGAGCCTCCAAAATGACATACCTCTTTATCCATTCGCTAGCCGATATGCCGCTATTATTTTTTACGGTTGTAGATAAATATTTGGCTGTAATACATAGCTTGTCGGCATAGAAATTCAACTGTCTATATTTTTTGAAATTTTTTTCTACCAAATCTAAGAATTCGTAGGTAATATAGTCGGCTCTTGTCTTTTCGTTTTTTTTTTTGTAAGAACTTATTTGTTTCCAAACTGTCGAATAGAAAAGTGCTACGGTAAGGTGTTGTATCGATTTTATTCGGAAAGGATTATCAGTATCGGCTATTATCTTTTTTATGTAAGCACAATAGTCCAATAATGCAGTTAAAGTTTCCTGAGATAAATGATGAGATATATTGTCCTGCCGGGGGAACCTTAATAATAAAATTTCATTTTTGGAATACGATGCGATATTGCTGGCGAAGTTTTTGGTAAAAGCAATGCAAATGATATAAAAATCTTCGCTGTTACTATCGTGTTGTAAAATTTGATTGGGATAAATGCTGATTACGCAAGGAGCGATTGCGTTATACTCTATGGAATTTATTTTCCCTTTAACCCAACCTTTCAGGACAATACATAATGTGAATGCTTCTGCTTTGTAAGGATAGTTGAATTTTGATAAATCCGAAATATTATCTTTATTAATCTCTATCAAAGCGAACTCGTTATCGACATGTAAAACATGTTTGTAATGATTGAAGCTCTCGTTGGGAATATCGGTTATGTGAATGGTCATAAATATTTTTATTTTTTCGGAGCAAAAATAGTCTAATTGTCTTGTAAATAATCTTGAATGAGAAAAATAGACCTGAATAGGGGGA
>UMGG01027743.1_pt1 | contig 16004 bp, 20 predicted proteins | sample 1965211 | NCBI WGS metagenome assembly UMGG01 (sample SAMEA4836064, study PRJEB28245) | human gut metagenome | biome: gut microbiome; material: fecal sample | place: Denmark | collected 2008 | reverse complement strand
AACACTCCGAAAGGGAACGGGAAGAAAGGGAATGAAATGAACGAGAAGGTAATCACCGAGGAGCAGCGGGCAGAAGCTGTGAACATGATCGCCGCGTGGCGGAATCTGCAAAAGTATCATGAATCGGTTGGCGATACATACGCCGCTGAGCGCTTCAGCGGTTACTGCACCGGTGGTGTCATTATGCTTGGCGACCTGCTTGGTGAAAGCTATGCCACTGTTGAGCGGGCCGTATCTGCTCGTTATGTTAAGATTTACGGTGCCAGGAGAGCGTGAGACATGATTAAACCTATTGCCGCTGCCCTCGCCGTTGCGCTTGTGATGGGGGCGGTGCTCGTATGCGGCGCGATCGGCGAGCCCGATTATCAACCCTGTGCGGTGTGCGGTGCCCAGGTAGCTATAAGCCCAGAACCAGCGCTAAATCATTGGATTTCGGGAGATAGCGTAGTTTGCAGCAGATGCTGGGAAATGCTGAATAGGCGATAAAGAAGGGGCGAACATCTCGCCCCTTTTCACTATCTATACCCGATAAGCCCAGTCATCTTGAGCCACTGCTCGCGAGTGCTAGGCGAATCGAAGAAGCAAACCCCGATGCTATAGAGCCGTTGCAAGGTTTTGATGAACGGGTCCGCTCGCTTGATCATATACATGTTCGGCCGCATGTCCTCCGCCGAAAGCGCAAACAGATGATACTTCGGAGAGTCGGCATCTTTAGGAAGCTTGCGCGTTATATAGTAATACCCGTTACGCTCGTCTACCCAGCAGCCGAAGCGCTTGCCCTGCCACTCGAACCCGTAGAGGTAGCGGGCACGAGAAGGCTTCGCGGCTATGAACTCCTCGCCCGCGTTCGCGAACTTCGCGTCTATCATAACGCCTGCGTACTGCGTCCCATCTACCAGGCGGCCCACTACCGTTTGGCGCTCCTCGTCGGCGAACTGTTGGTTTTTCGCGTACTCCACAAGCACGGTCTTATTGCGATACCAGGAAAACCCGTCTTTCGGCTCGCCCTTGAGCTCGCGACCAAGGAACAGGAAAAGCGGGTTCGTGAGGTCGCAAGCGTTGCCCAGCAGGTACATGTGAACGTTCTCGCGATCGCGCGAAATGGTCTTGTACAAGTCGAAAAGCGCGCCCATGTCGTCGCGCAGATAGCCTGGCGGGGTCTTGAGCACACGTATATACTCATCGAAGATTATTTTCTTGACCCTCGGGAAGGCCACACCCTTATAGCTCGCCTGCTTCGAAAGCGGGATGCAATAGCAAATCTCCTCCCACTTCGCGGAGTCGTCGGGCGTTTTCTTGCGCACAAGCCCCGTGTAGCCCTGCATTTTGAACTCATAGCCTGGAAACTCGTCATGCGCTGCTATGTCGTCGAATATCTTCGGAGCGCTGGTCTTCAACTCGGTATCGTAGCGGCGCACGTAAACGAACTGCGATCTATCCCGCATCCAGTCTTTTACAGCCGCTTTCGTGAACCCGTATGTCTTGCCGTACGAGCGCATCGAGATAACGGCGGTAAGAGGCGCGCCGTAGCTGATCGCTTTCGCGGGGTTGTAAAATTGTCTGCTCATGTCCCTCACTATATCACACGTAACGCCGAACTCGCCAATCATGCGCACCGCGGGAGTAGGCGTTCGCGTCCTGCTTGACCGTCGGCCCCTTGCCAGGTCCGCCGTGCCCGATAAGCTGGTTGCCGCCTATATAGGCCTCAACGTGGTCGAACGATGGGTTATATCCGCGCCAATTGAAGAACACTAGGTCCATAACCTGCATTTCATCCTGCGGCAGGTCCCCGCTGCCCTCGGCGATTATCTCCCCGTAGTTCTGCTGGTCGCCCGTCCAGCTGCCTATGTTCTCGCCCGTCACGAGGTGGTACACGTACCACATGAGCGCCGAGCAGTCCGTATAGCCAGACTCCTCGGGCGACATGCGCCCCGCGCCCTGCGAGTACGCGAACGCGCCCACATGACCGAGAAGCCACTGTCTCATCTCATCCAGGGCCGCGTTTCCCGATGATGAGCCGCCGCCCGTGCTGGTGCCGGGGTTCGGCTCGCCTGTCTTCGAGATGCTCGGTAACCACGTGTTCGGCGCTGATTGATAGCAGGCAAGGCCGTTCGCGTAGATCCCTGTGCCCCATAGCGTCATAACGCCGTTGTCCAGCTGCACACGGGTAACAGCTGCCGAAGGCTGCCCCGTGCTTCCCGTGTTCTGCCCGCCGCTGCCCGTGCCCACGTCCTGCACCTGCCCGAAGTCAGGCGGAGCGCTCTCGCCGTCCCAATCTGAAAGCCTTGAATATACGGTGTTGTATCGGTTCGTGTAGCGCCCTAAAATCCCGTTGTTGAGGCACGCCGCGTGCATCGTGTCGAGCGTGGCAGATCCGCCGCACGCCCCTATCACGTTCCCCGCCTCGCGCGGGGACTGATGATACATAGACATCGCGTAGACAAGCGTTTGCGGCCTGTCCTCGGATAGTCCCCACCCCGTAAGCGTCTCGATATAGCCCGTTGCGTCGTCAATCCAGAGCTTTTGCTGGCCTACGTGGTTCTTGTCACGCTGCGCCCACGTCTGCCACGCTGCCGCTTCGGCGTCGTCTACGTAGTAGCCTGTCCACCAGTTCCAGCCGTAATCCTGCTCAACCGCCGAGGCCAGTTTCGGGGCGGCTGCCTTGAACGCTGTACAACCCTCGGGGTCTTCGGCTGCGCAACGCTCTATGCAGATCTCCGCGCGCTGCCCGTAGTTCTGCATCATGCCTATAGTTATAGGGTCGGCGCGGTATACTCCCGTCCAGTCCCAATTGCTCTCAACTTCGCCGATAACGTACATGGCGTACATGATCGTGTTGTCCCTGGTCGGCATGTCTCACCTCCAAATTAAAAGGGCGGGCAACATGCCCGCCCGATTGTTCAGCTCCTACGCGGTGAGGTACGTCAGAACACCAGTCGAGGCTTCGGATGCCGAGCTTCCAGCGTTCATGTTTATATACACGTTGCCGTTCGTATCAACTTGCAGATAACCAGGGTGGTTTGCCCCAGTGGCCGTGCTTAACACACTGCCCGTTACCTTTTTGGCAGGAGCGTATTGCGCGCCAAGCGTCCCGATTTGCGTCTTCGCGTTTCCCGGCACCGGTATTCCATCGCATTGGACCGTTACGACTTTCCCCCACGCGTAAGCGCTGCAGCCTTCTGTCATTGCGCTGCCGATGGCAACAGGTGCCGCGCTCCACTGCGTCCACGAGTTGTTTCCGTTGTTAACTTGCGCGGCGACGTCGCTTGAAAGCTTCTCGGCAGTGACGGCGCCGTTCAGTACCTTGTCGGTAGTTACGGCCCCGTTCACCACCTTGTCGGACGTGACAGCTCCCGTGGCAAGCTTGCCCGCGGTCACCGTGCCGCTGTTGATGGTCATGTCGCCCGTGTTCGCGTTAACCGAGATATCGCCGGATCCGCGCACGCCTCCGAGCAAGGTAGTCCCCGCGATAGGCAGCGTGTACTCCGGCGGGATGCTGCCCGCAACGCCGAACAGCGCGGCATCGACCGAGTTCGCGAGCCCGTTGATAGCGTTCACGCCGTCGATTGTGTCCGTGCCGTTGATAGTTGGGAAGTTGTAACGAGATGTTGCCATTTTAGCTCCTTAGTCGGTATAGCCGGGGGTGTTGACGTCGATGTGGTCGATAGGCGTGAGCTTCGCCCGCTGCTGCCCGTCGCCCCAGTAGATGTTGCCGAACATGTCCGCTTCGAACCAGCTATGGCCCGTGGCCTTGAGCTCGTCCCACGTCTTGCCTGTGTTTTTCAGCTCGTCCCAGGTGCAAGCATATGTGCGAAGCATGTCGTACATCTGCTTGCTGACTTGATAGGCGTAGTCGCGCATACCCGTCACGGGGTTTCGCTGCGCGGTAACGCCGCCTTCGAGCTTCGATAGCTCGTCCTCGAGCGCTGCGATGAGCGAGCCGAGATATTGCCTCAGCGCAGCGTCGGCGTTGGCGTAACCGTTGGTTACGCTCTGCACCGCATCCGCGATCTGCTCGGCGAGGTAGTCGGCGCTCACGCCCTCGTAGTTGACTTTGAGCAGCGCCTGCAGAAGCCAATTGATCTGGTCTTGCTGCCGAACAGCGTATTTCCACGTTGGGGGAAGCGGGTACTGGTACCCTTTGTACGCGAAGTCGAAATCTCCCGCGTTCTCGATAACGGTCATATGCACCTCCTAATCGAAAATCTGCAGATAATAAGGCTCAAGCCCATTATACACGAGGTAAAGCGCGTTGTTGACCGATGTCGCCCAGCTCGTGAGCATCTCGCCCGCCGGCATGCTTCGGCCAGACGTTTTCGAGCTTTCGCTGCTCGCGGTGTCCGTTAAGTTGGTCGCGTAGTTCTCGGCGGCCGACAGCTGCGTCTGCGGCGTTGCGGAAAACAACTGCCGCGCCTCGCTGTCGTGCTCGCCTGCGCTCGCGTACCCTGCCAAAACGTCTATCTCGCCGTCAAGCACGGAGAACATGGGGTTGAGCGCGGGCATCGTCTCATGCATGGTGCGCCTAATCAAGCGGAAATGATCTGACGGGGTTTCCTGCGCGATCTCCCTATACGCGAAATGCTCGTAGATCCTCGTGTTGAGCCACTCCCGTTTACCCTCGTCGAAAATAGGGTAATCGGACATGGCCTCGTCCCAGTCCATGCCGTAGAGCTCCACGCAGTCGCGCAGTGTTGGGCCGTCATCGGTAATCAACATCGCTTGTCCCCTCCTCGCTCGCGTCCCCGGCAGGATCTCCCACCCCGCCCAGGTCGCTCAAATCCTCGTACTCGTGCCGCGCCGCCCAGGTTGCATACGGCCGGATACCGAACACGCGCTCGCACGCGTCGGAGAACAGGTCCCGCGCCCCCTGGTAATTGCGGCGCGCGAGCATAACCTGCTCGTTGTTCTGCAATACCTCAAGCGATACTTTTCTCTCGCGCTTCTGCGCGTTCGGGTCGTTGTCCACGCCCATGACGGACAACGCCTGGTTCAATATGCGCTGCTGGTCGGAAAGCAGGTCGCCAGACACGTAGGGCGCTTCGGTTTGCAGCACCTGCACGGCCGCGCCGACATCGAACCCCGCCGCGTTGTAGGTGATATATTGGTCGTTGTTCTCGAGCTTGCGCACGATTCGCGCGGCCGTCTTCTTCTGGCCCTCGCCGCTTGCGATAATCCACGGCGTGCGCTGCGCCCCCATGTTCACCTGCACGATCCTATCGATCTCGGCAAGGCGGGTCGCGTAGTTCTTGAGCATCGTGAACAGCGGTCGGCGCAAAAGCGAGTCGAAGCAGATTGCCACGTCGGGGGAGCACACACGGGGAACGTCATCGCCGTCAACGGCAACCGCGTATGCCTGTGCGTGGCGCTGCCACGATCCGCCCGCGGGCGAGGTTAGATCGACCTCGTTCGGGTTATAGTACATGTTCATACCGTCGCCGTAGCTCGCTTGCGCGAGCAGATAGCCGCCGTTGTCCATGAACAGCCCGGCCACGCCGAAGCGGTACAGGATGAACTCCACCGCGCGGGGGTCGATGCCCTCGGGCAGGTCGTGCCACTCGAAGCGGGACAGCGCGATTCCCTCGAGGTACTGCATCCAAAAACGGTACTGCCACATCTCGTAGCGCTCGTCCGCTCCATGGAGCTGCCTCATATACGAGGCCCCCGCCGCCATGTCGAGCAGCTCGGGAACCTCGGTATCATCGTAGTATTTCGCTACTTTGTTGCCCATTTTCCGCCCTCCTAGCGCGGCGCGTTCTCGTAAGGCATGATTTCGCCTATGTTGGAGGGGTCGCCCCACACGGTGACGCCCTTCGCGAAGATGCCGCGAATCGCGTCCTTGTCCGCCTCCGCGCACTCGGCGGACTCGATATAGATATCCGTGAACCTCCAATAAGTATAATACCTCATAACGTTCAGCGGGCGCTGCCGCATCTGAACCACCTCGTGAGCCGCATATCCGTATTTGCCCCAGTAGTCCCCGATGACCCGCGCCGTCTGCTCGTTCACCGTCTTGTATCGGACCTCGATGCCCATATATCCGTTTGCGAGGTTGAACCCGTCGCCGCCCGTCTGCCCCGCTATCGACGGCTGCGTCAGCGCCGCATCCTGCACGCTCGCGTTTATCTGCGCGATGGTCTGCTCGTAATCGCCTTGGTTCGCCCAGTTCGCGAGGTTGTAATTTTGCGTCGCCTGCGAGGATGCGAGGTTCTGCGTGTTGGCGAACTGCATGTTGCTCGATACAAGCCCGATCGCCGTGCCTGCACCGCCCATGGCAGCGCCCAGCACGTTTCCGCTTGCAAGCGAGCCGACAGCGGAGAGCGCGCCGCCCGCCGCATCGGCTATGTTTTGGATATCCTTGTTCCTCTTCGCGGTGTCGAGCGATTGCATCGTCTGCGAGTAGCCCAGCTGGTTCGCCGCGTTGCTCTTCGCAAGGCTCCAGCCCGCGCCCGCGTAGCTTGCATTTAGCGAGTTAACCCGCTGCGCGATCGACAGCGCCCCCTCGTCGTTCACGATGCTGAACTTCGGGAATCCCTGGAACCAAACGGCGTTGTCGAGGTTGTAGCCTGGTCGGAGAATCCCCTGCGCCGTGCCGTTCATGTCCGAATACTCGTACGCGATGACCTGATTGGAATCGGAGAACCCGCGCGCGCCGCCGTACCGCGAAGGCCAGACCGCGATGCGCATCCCCGGGCTGGCGGCGCACGACGTGGCGAACATGGAAACCTTGCCGTCTACCGTCGCGCACAGCTCTGGTTTGAGCAGAAGCGGGGAGCCCTGGTAGTTCGTCCACTCGATAACGGAGTAAGGGTAGGCGAAGAACTTGTGCATCCAGCGGTACTCGGGCGGGATGCCGTTCGCGAGCTGTGCCCATATGTTCTCGGTTTCGAACCACTGCGCTGAATCTGGCGTGCTCCCCAGGTAGTTTGCGGGCGTGCCGTTCAGATCCACGCTGTCCCCTTCGGCCAAAAGCCCCGACGGGAAGCACGTTATGTCCACGATGCCCTTAGCCGCCCAAGGTGCTTTTTTGATGGCCCCCATGAACGTGGGGAACCTGTCCCGCCCGATCGTGTAGACGTTGCAACCGCTGATAAGGCCGTCCGTCCGCTGCCCCGTTGCGCACTCCAGGTTGGGGGTTGAGCTTGTGCCCCAGTCCGCCGTGAGGTCCACCGTCGAGGTGATGACGATCCGCCACCCGTCGCCCGCCGGGTTGCTGATGTCCTTCCACTCGTGGTTGATGACGATGTACTCGTTGCCGACGTCGAGCCCCTCGGGGGTTGAGCACCAGCGCCGAAGGTTCGCGGCTTCCACGCTCGCGACCTCCCCGCCGTCGGCGTCGTATTCCTCGCGCATCGGCAAATGGCCGCGCTCGAGAAAACCGCTCCCCAGCTCGCACCCGTAGATATACGTCGTCCACACGTCGAGCTGCAGTTCGAGCGCGGTCGTGTTCGGCGCGACATACGATACCGACGTGACGAAATAGTAGAGCGCTGGCGGGGTCGTCTCCCCAGGTACGGGAAGCTCGGGGTTCACCGCGCGCAGATAGTTGTAACGGTACGCGCGCGAATAGGGGACGTTCACCGTAACGGGCTCGCGAGGCTTGAGGTACGTCATCTTATCAAGGCAAACGCTATCGGTGCTCGCGCAAACCGCGTCGAAGTACTCATCGCGAGCCCGCGCGCTCTCGAAGCAAACCACATCCTTGTAAGCCGCGTCCCACGGCACTTTGCACAAGGTCACGCGCGAATCTGCCGGCCACTCGATCGGGCTGAAAGCCATGTCTCACCTCCATATCAAAAAAGGGCGGGATAACCCGCCCCGATTGAACCTGCTCGCGCTGCTAGGATGCGGCGCCGAGCGTGATGTTGGCGCTCTTGGTCGGGTCGTGAGTTGCGACGGCGGTAACTACGATCGTCTTATAGTCGCTGCTCTCGCTCACGTGCAGCACCCCGAAGCGGTCGACGTACGTTCCCGTATCGGGAAGGATAACGGGAAGCTTGCCGGCCGCCGCCTGCGCCGCCGTGCCCGCCGTCACGATGAAATAGGCGTTGGCGTCGGTGGCGTTGTCGGAGTAGGTGACCGTCGGCGCAAGCTGCACCACCAGGCCGGGCTCAAGCTTGGAAACGCCGCCCGCGGGGTCGGTCGCGACGGTGATGGATTTAACGGTTCTGCCCACGGTAGACGCTCCTTCGGTGTTCGCGTCGGTCGAGAAACGAACGGCGTTTCTCTGCTTGGACGTCGCGTAGATGCCGCGCACGTGCAGATACGTATAGGTGGCGTCGGTCTTGGGGTTGTAGATGGATGCCGACTTGTTCAGGATGTCGTATACGCGGAAGAACTCGCCGTCTGCGAGAATCGCCTGCGTGCCCTTCAGCTCGTCGGGCCACTCGTCGATGACCACCTGTCGGCCAACGAACTCGGCGAACGGAAGATTGAACGCCGCGGAAAGCACGTTCACATCGACCGCGGATGCTACCGTGCTGTCAATCAGCAGCATCATGTTGGAGGCCATGCTATCGCACTTCTCGGCGTTGAACTTTCGAGAATAGAAGCCGTTCAAGCGAAGGTACATGGAGCGGATGCGCTCGACAAGGGTCTTCCCGTCCGCTTCCTTCGAGGTGGACGCTGCAAGGTCGGGAACGTTGATGTTGTAGAAGCCCGAACCGCTCTCGTACTCGGCAAGCGAGTTGAGCATGATCTTGTACTCGTCCCAAGCAGCGGACTGGTTCGGCGCGCTGAACATCATGTTCACGAGCCCCGACAGCTGGCCCTCGTTCTCGGCAGCCTCGGCGATAAGCGCCTCGTTCGTCTGCACACCGTACACATCGGCACGGTTGCGGACGTAGTAGTTTGCCACCACATCGGCGGGCGTCGCGGTCCAGGGGTTCGTGTCGAGCTGGTCGTAGTCCTCGGCCTCGATGAGGTTGTTTCCGACTTCCATAGCGATGGACCCCCAGCTCATGCCCGACTTGAAGGGTGCCAAGGGGTTGTTGAACTGATAGGCGTTGAAAAGCATGAGCCCGATTCGGTTCACGAGGATGTCGATGAACTCGTTCCAAACCACGGGGTAATCGCGGATAGTCCGCGCCGTGCGGGCGAGGTTAGCCTGCGTCGCCACTGGCACGCGGTCTTTGTATTCCAGGCTCGCCGACTGGCGAATCCTGTTCAGAATCTCAACGTTGGTTGCGTTCAGCTGTCCCTGCATGTGCCATCACTCCTTAATCTTCGAAGAGGTCGCCGAAAAGCTCCTCATCGCTTTCGGGCTCCTCGTCGCCCTCGTCGCCCTCGTCGCCGTCGGGCTCCTTGGCGGACGCGGTCGCCGCCTGCGTCATCTCCCAGAGCTTCGCGGCAGTCTCCGTGTACTTTTGCGACAGCTCGGAGTTCTCGGCCTCAAGTTCGGCGATTCGCGCGTTTGCGCCCTCGCTCACCTTCGATAGCTCTCCCAAGCCTTGGCGCAAGCCGTCCATGTCCGGCTCGTCGGCGTCGAGCATTGCCAGCACTGTTGCGAAATCCATGTTTACCTCCCTTGTAAAGGCGTGCGCGGGGTTATGCCTTGCTCGGCTCCCCCGCGCACGGTAAAGGTTGCCGGATCTACCGCGACCACCGCTAAAAGCCTTGCCGCAGGCCGAACACGTACGGGATCGCGCGAGCGAGTGGCTCCCCGTGCTCTACTTGCGGCAGTTCGCGGAATCTCGGCTATACTGTATTATACACGGTTAAACCGACAAGGAAAGAAGGGACAACGTGCGCGCAACCTATACCGGCGGTAAATCAACCCCATATTACGTCGAGATAACGGCGAACCCCGACAAGCGCCGCCGCACAGCGGAAATCGAGACAACCGTATATTGGGACGACGGCGAGCGACCGCGCCACGCGACGTGCACAAGGGAGATCGACCGCCAGCGCGAAGCCGACAGCCTGTTCTCCGAAGTGCTCGCCTTGCTCGCGCGGGCGGGAATCTACCCGACGCCCGCAGAGTCGGACGAGGTTCACGAGCTCCTCGCGCGGGTCTGCACGGTCGTGAAAGCGGCATAAGGAAAGCCCGAGCACCTGCTCGGGCTTTCCATCGTTTGCTAACAACCTGTTGGCAGTTCGCGCTATAGCTACCCCAGCTTCTCGATGAGCTTGTCGAGCTTCGCATCGAGCGCTTGGATGGCGGAGGAGTTGTCGGCCGCCTTTTTGGCAATCCACTTGATATGATCGTGGTCGTTTAGCTCCATTCCGCGCCCCGTGGGGTCGTACGTGCCCGTTACCTGCTCGTAGATGGTTGATAAAAGCTTGTCCTGATGCTCGGTCAACATGTCTTCCTCCTTGTTTGCGTAATCTCCCCCAAGCCCGCGCACTACCGCGCCGCAGAGTGCGTTCCAGCTCGTCGCGTGCCAGGCTTCCGCGTCCGCCTCGTTATCCACGAAGCACACCTCGATGAGGATGGCGGGCATTTCCGTATGGTTCAAGACGTATAGCCCCGCGGTGCTCTTCGCTCCTCGGTTCGGCAAGCACAGAGCCGATGCGAGCTCGCGGCTCACTTCCCGCGCGCAAGTCTCGGCAATCGAATAAGGGTAGTGCCAAACCTCGGTACCGGTCCCGCCGCCAGCATTGAAATGAACGGCTATGAACAGGTCTGCCCCGCTCGCGTTGGCGATTCGGCACTCCTCGCGAAGCTCCGCGGAAACGTCGGGCTCCTCGTTCGAGCAGTCGGTGACGTACCAGCCCTGCGCATCGAAAGCATCTATAAGTTGGGCGACGAGAGCGCGGTCGCACTCGTACTCGTCGAGGTAGCCCGACGCTCCCCTCGCGATGGCGGAATGGCCGCCTGCAATTGCTATATGCACGCCTAAGCCTCCTTCGGCTTCTCGTAAGAAAGCGCCTGCTCGCTGTCCCCCACGCCGGCCGTGGTCGGGTCGGCCACGATGCCCAGGATCGCGAGCAGGGCAAACAGCGCGTTCACGATCGCGGCAAGCTGCGCGCTGAGAACGCCGAAATCCCACTCGTACCCGAACGGCGCGGCGCACACCTGCACCAGCAGCAGCACCGCGGGAATCAGCGCCAGCCAAAACGACTTGTTCTTGATTCTCACCTTCCAATTGATGCTCATGAGCTCCTCCGTCTCTACTCTTCGTCGCCTCGGCCGAATCGCTCCTTCAGCGCGAAGCCGTACAGCTTCCAAAGCTGGTCGCGAAGATGCTCGCGACAGATACCGACTCCGATTTCGCGGTCGTGGTTCTTCGGGTCGACGCAGCCCGACTGGTCGCTGATGGTGAAACCGTTCGGCAGGTTCCACGCCACGATGGCGATGCCTGGGAACGGCTCCCAGACCTCCTCAAGGCATTGCGCCTGGATAGCATCGATGTCCTCATCGGTCAGTTTGCTTTTCATTGCGTTCCTCCTATCCTCATATCTTCCAATCTTTCCACGCGATCGGCCAGCTCGTCGTGCCGCTTCCAAGCGGTCGCCGCGTCGGTCTCAAGCTTGTACGTGCGCTCGATGACGGAGTTATGCTTCTCCACCTTGTCGCTTAGCGCGTCCATTTTGGTTTCGAGCACCGAAAGCCTGTTGCTTATCGCCACGTACACCCCGCCCGCCACGGAAGCAGCGGACAGCAGCGCCGAGAGAGCCGGCACGATAAGGGTTGCAACGTCAAGCTCTATCACGTTGTGCGAACCTCCTGCCTAATGGAGAACGGCGAAGGCAAGAGCACGACGCCGCCGCGAACCTGTTTCGGTTTAAGCCCCCAGTTTCTCACGTTAGTATAGCACGTTTCGCAGTCGCACCCGCAGCCACCGGGCAGATAATAGGGGCATTCGTGCGTTTGGAAACCCGCGCGAAAGTCCTCCCATCTCATTATGTCCTTGAGCGACTGGGACATGCCCGCGCATGTGTACTCCTCTTTACCGTCCACCGTCTCAACGTATGTTTTAGCTCGGACGAAGCGCGCGCGCTCGAACGTTGCCTCATGCTTCCAGGCCCCCAGCTTCTTCGGGTGTATCTCGATGTCTTCGGGAATCTCCTCCCCGATCGCGTGGATGCTGTCCGTGTCCGCATAGCAAAAGCGGTCGCCGAACTCGCAAGCGGTGAGAATCGTCTTTCTGCGCGCATACGCCGTGATGAAGATGCCCATCGGCAAATAAACAGGCTCGCGCTCGCTCTCCTTGCCTTCGAGAAAGAAAAGAACGCCCTCGTCATCCAAGGCGGGAACTTGTCCGCGCTGCAAAATCTTCTGCGCAAGCTTTCCGTATAGCCCGTTCAACATCAGTTTCGACTCGGCGCGCTCGCCTGGCGTTCTCGCGTTCTGCTTCTGCTTCATATAGGTGTCTATATAATCGTCGAACACGCCCTCGCGCTGCGCGAAGCTCCAACCCCCGTCCCAGCTCCAAACCTCGATGTCGTACATTTCGCACCACAGCTCGTAATCGACGCTGCACACGACAAGCGGCGTCGGCTCGGGTACCGAGTCCGTATACTCGCGCTCGCCGAATATCGAAGAGCCTTTGAGCTGAATGCAAGGCAACTTTCCGGGCTTGAGGCGCGCCGTTACGGTTACTCCCGCAATCCACAGCGGGCGCTCGGGCGTGGGGTTCGGCTTGCCGGGGAAATAAGAGGGGTTGCCGACGGGAAGCGGGTTGTAGCGCATCGCCCAAGGGTAAAGGGAGTTCACGTCGAGCCTGATACCGCGCCCCACGTCCTCGCCCTTGTGCTTCGGGTTGACGTATACCCAGCCGCCGCGGTAAGCGCGCCGCATGCCCGCGTCGATAACGCCGTTGATGACAGGCATCGTCGCGCGGTAGCGCTTCTCACCGTAGAGGTCGCGGAATATCTCCAAGCAGTCGCTTGAGGTGGTTAGCTTCGTGCCCGTAAGCAGCCGCACGTTCATAGCTTGCGCCATGATGAGCACATCGCGGCGCAGATAGTCCAGCTCCTCGGGTGCGAGCACGTGGCCGACGGGGCGGTAACGGTTGTAATCGATCTCGCCTTTGGACATTTCCAGGCCGTACGTTTTCGCGACGGCGCGAACCGGCATGGTAATCTTCTTGTAGCTGTCCGCGAACTTCACTTTGGTACCTACGGCGATAGAGTAGAACTTGCCTAAATCGTCGATGAGCGCGGAGAACTGCCCGGCGCGCGGCCTGTCCTCGGTATGCTCGTAGCCGTGGGAAAGCAGCCACGAGGTTATAAAACTGCCGTCGAACTTGAGGTTATGGAACCAGTACCGCCCAGGGTGTGCGAACACATGTTCCATAAACTCACCCAAAGTTGTACCGTACTCGAAAGTATCCTCTGGGTTCTCGCATATGTCGGCGGCTCCCCAAGCCCACACGCGGCAATCCTCTGCGTAGGTGTTCGTCTCGAAGTCGGCGCAATACTCGCGCATTGCCTACTTCTTGTCTTTTGCGGCGTTGTTCTGCGAGAACCTGTCGACAAGGCCGATCATATAGCGGCTGCTCTCGTCCTGCGCAGCTGCCAGACCGCGCTCGCGCGAATGGCCCTGCGCAGTAAAATAATCTTGGTAAGGAAAGTCGGTCATGCGGACGTTGAAATCGGTAAGGGTTATCATTTCTAGAAATTCTTTAGCGCTCATGCGCCCGATCGCCTCGGCAAGCTCGCGCTGGTTGTTGTCTATAAGCATGTTGCGCGCCGCACGCCGCCAGCTCTCGCTCTTCTTAAGCGCTCTGCTCATCGAGGACGTCGCGCCCAGAAGCGTTTGCATTGCGCGGGCGATCTGCTTCGACGAGGTAAACGGCTCGGTTCGCTTCAACGGCGAGAGGTTGCGCGAGACGTAATGCTCGAAATCCCACTCGCTCATACTGGCCACGTCAACACCAGGCGCGCCGAACTGATAATAAGCTCCGCCCTTTACGATGTTGTCGAGCGTCCTCTTTCGCGTCTTGTTCACGCCCTCTACCATCGCGCCGAAGCGCTCTTGGGCTTTCGAGGAGATAAAGCGCCCGCCGCCCGTAGAGGTGTACTTGTTTTCGCGCTCGTTGAAGTCCTTGAGCTGGCGCAAAAGCTCGCCTTTTTCCCTCGTGTTCAGCTCTCCCTTGCGGTATCGCCCATACAACGTTGCCGAACCAGGCGCGCCGCCGCGGCTTGACTGCCAATCGGTTTTACGCGGGTCGATGGCGGCTAGCTCGCTCGCGCTTGCGCCTTTCTTCTTCAGGCGGTATACTTTGTTGCGCGTGCCATGCAAGGCTTTTCCGATTGCCTCGTCCAGGTTGCTACGCTTCTTTTTAGCCATGGCTCGCCCCTTTCTTCCTTGCGCCCGCCTGTCATCAAGGCGGGCGTTGTTTTTGATAGCCGTGTTACGTTCTCATATTCTAGCTCCTGCGCGGGAGATGAAAAAGGGGTTGACTCGCGCCAACCCCATGCACTAGACCAGCGCTAGACTACAGGACATCGAGGAACTTGAAGCGGCGTCCCTTAGCGGTGTTGGTCTCGCGGCAAACCACCGTGAGCGGCTCGGACCAGCCTTGCGGGTCTCCGAACATGCTCATGATGTTCATAGAAGAGCGGATAACCCCGCTCGAGGAAGACACATAGGCCGTGCCCGCGCTGTCGATGAGGTACACGCCCATGACCTGCTCAACGTCGCCGACCTCGGTTGTAACGGTAGTCGGAGAGAACACGAACGCGGTGATAGCGAGCGGCGTTTCCATGAAATCGCGGAGCAGCTTGCTTGCGTTCGTTGCCTTGTATAGAAGCTTCTGCCCTTCGAGGTTGTCAGTCGGGAAGGTGGTGAAGAAGCCTTCTTCGCGAACGCGCTGCACGATCCGCTCGGAGAAAGTCAACTCCTCGCTCTTCGCGATACCCTGCTCGGAATCCATCATCATGATTTCGTCAGCCATTTTAGTTTCCCTTCTTCTTACGGCTTGCTATTCGCTAACGGCCTTTTTGCCGCCGACTTCAAAATACGTTTCACCCGTGTGAGCGTCGCACACTGCGAGAAACGGAACGCGGGCGCCGTTGCTAGCGTTGTCCGCTTCTTGCTCGGGTTCGGACTCGATCGTGCCCATTCGCTCGGCATGCTCCACGAACTCGTCCACGTCCATAACGTACGTGTCCGCGCTCGTTACGACGTTGCGCACTGTTAAAAGCGGGTTGCCCTTGTCTCGGCGCGCGATGTTGGCCATACGCGGGGCGGAAACCTGCCCGACGACCTCCATAGTGCCGAGGCGCTTGCCGTTCTCGTCGCACACCTCGGCGGTAGTGCGCTTGATTTTGCGCTTGATAATACGACTCATGATTATACCTCCTTCCTTTGCATACGCAGCTTATTGTAAATCGCTATAACGTCGCGATCGATTTCCTGGTAGCTCTTGCCTGCTAGCGCCTTAACCATCTCAAGCATGGCGCTATACCGGTCGGCGTAGCGCTCGTAGCGCCTAGGCTCTATAATCTCCGAGTTGAGCGCTTCGAAACGGCAGCGTGCAAGCTTGTATATTGCCTCCTGATAGCCGCTTGACCATTGTCCTTTCATCAACCGATATCCCTTTCCTTTTCGTAGCGCCTGGCAAGAGACCACGCGTCGGCTTCGATGTCGGTAATCATAACGCCTGTTACGATATTGAGCACGTCGACCCCACCGGCATATTTGCCGTAGTGCTCCAAGCACTTTTCGTGCTCGTAGTCGGGATTGAGCGCCAACTGGCAGCCGTCGGGATTTTCGGGGTGCCAGGAGCTGCATAGTTCTTCGGCGAGGTAGTCTATCACCTCGTTGTACAGTGCGCCGGGAATTGTTGCTTCGCTCATTTTCCTTCACCTTCCCACTACCGGCGATACTTCGAGTCGTAGGCTTCGCGAACATCGCGTTCCACCTCATCGAAATCCTTTCCACTCGCGATACCGAGAATGTTGGATCCAGCGGATAGCTTTCCAATATAAGCGGTGTACGTGGGCGTTCCGGCGGCAAGCACGGCCATGCGTATATAAAACACGAGTCGGTCGATAGCCTTATTGTAATTGTCAGCGTTCATTTCATTCCCTTTCTTCCCGTTCCCTTTCGGAGTGTT
>UMGG01025940.1_pt1 | contig 16106 bp, 14 predicted proteins | sample 1965211 | NCBI WGS metagenome assembly UMGG01 (sample SAMEA4836064, study PRJEB28245) | human gut metagenome | biome: gut microbiome; material: fecal sample | place: Denmark | collected 2008 | reverse complement strand
TGTTTGAAGTGGGAGTGTCTTGCGTTAATTAAGAGAATGAAACTGTTATTTGTACAGGGAACTAAAGGACTTGCCGCAAATCATGACCGGAAATTCTATTTCCCGGATAAAAATTCCCATATCACAGAAGGCGTATATGAATGTACTGTCACAAACGACAAGGAAACCTATGCTTTTGTAAAATGCAAACCTGTCGAAACTGTGAAACCAACTATTAAACAGCTCGCCAACTTAATCACAACCACAGATGATGATAATTACATCAATGTGTATCAGATTGGTACAAGCTTCATCATTTTCAGAGACCTGGAACGAAATATTCGCATCGAATATATGACACCATCCGGCAAAGTCGAACTGATTACAGAAATCGTAAATCGCATTCAGTATCTTTCCATGTATACACTGTATGCAACTGAGAAATTTACTAAAGTTATCTCAGACAAAGATGTTGAAAAACATATCATCTTCCATAAATCAGCCACCCTCACAGAAGATATGATTCTTCAGATGGCTATCGCCGCTAAAAGCAGACATGGTAGATATTGCGATATCAAGAAAATCACACTTATCGACGACAAATATCTTGCAGTTTATTCCAGCTTTTACACATACAATGATGTTTCTCTGTATTACTACAATGCAAACACTGACGAAATCATTGAAATGCCTCACAACTTCATAGATGAATTGAAAGATAAAGATACACGAGACATCAGTCTTGACAAAATCAATGATTTCTGTCTTAAGCATCACATCGCCATGCGATATGTGGTCTACAATGCAAAAGACACAGACCATATTCTCGACATTACAACAACATTCATGGGAGAAACCATCCATGTGAAATGTCTCAATGGACACATTCCATACAAAGACTTCACTCAGGAAGAAATTGATACTGTTGACACATCGTTTAGAAAACTGGAAACATACCGCAAAAAAGTTGGTAAAAACATCTCGAAATCCATGATTCCAGAAATGACAAAACTGGCACCGAGAAAAATCCTCGGAATTTCATAATACAAATATGGTGTATAGAAAAAACATCTATACACTATATTTTTTCTACAACCAACAAAATTAAATAGAGCACATCTTACTGATATGCTCCAAAAACACGGGTTCACACTCGTCACTCTATGATTACGCATTGAAAAGGAGATTCAATATGTTACGCAAAATTTTAACTAACGTTGTCCTCATCCCAAGCTTCATAAAAGCTGTCAAAGACGCACTGAAATACAACACGCCAAAAGAAGAATGGCATATGTGCTGGCACATCATGGGTCCAAAGCTCTACTACAAGTACCTTACAGGCACAGCAGTAGAAGGTGTTGATTTCTTCTAACAATTCATGTAAAATAATAAGATATGGAGAACTCTTACATCCGTAATTGTTCTCCATTTTTCTTGAATATTCACACGAAAGGAGCGTTTATTCTATGACTTATGTTATGACCGCCGTACTTGTATCCATACTTACACTTGCCTGCCAGAAAACATTCGGAAATGTTGTCAGCGGCATCAACCTTTTTGTAACACACCCATTTAAAAAAGGTGACAAGATTGCACTTCGCACAACAGCAAACGACATTATCTCTGGTAATGTTGTCAAACGCAACCTTACATACATCGCAATCAAGACATACACAAATGACATCTGTGTCATCATGAACTCACAGCTTGAAAAATATGTTATCATCAATAGTGACTACCGAGACGGTGTCAACTATACAGAAAGCATCTCCCTCACTGCTGACTCAGACATTCAGCTTGCAAAGCAGCTCCTACAGGACATCATCATTAATCATCCTGAAACGACCAATACAGCTGACAATACAAGGCTGATTTCCAAGATTGACGGTGACAAGCTCACCATCCAGTACAACGTCAAAACTCTGGATGTTAATACATCCTTCGATGCCTGCAGCGACATCTGTGATGAAATCATCAAGACATTCAAAAAACACAGCAAGATTACGCTTGCTCCGTAACACGCAAAAAACACAGCAAGATTACGCTTGCTCCGTAACACGCAAAAAACACAGCAAGATTACGCTTGCTCCGTAACACGCAAAAAACACACCATGCATCAAGCATGATGTGTTTTATTTTTTATAAGTTACTCAACCTGAGCCTCTGTCTCAGTTGATGTTACATTCTCTGCAGCAGATGGCAACGCTCTCTTGTTGCCGTTGACATCAAGATTCGTTGATGCATCTTCAGCCTCAGTTTCATAAGAAACTTTGTGTTTGTCTGCTTCGTCCATCAGCCAGCCGTAGTTATCTTCCAGATTCTGCACACGCTGTTTACGAATTTCTTCAGCAGACAATCCAGAACTCTTTGCATTCTCTTCAAATTTCTGAGCTTGGGCAACACCTGCTTCAAGTTCATTGGCATATTCATCAATCTCCGGTGTTCCAATATTACCAATATGAGCTTCTTCATCATATGATGTATCATACTCACTATAAGTTGAAGTACCTTCCGGCACAAGACCATCAATCATCTGCTTCTGTTCATCTGTAAAGATATCATACTGAGCATCCATCTGATGCATCAAGTTATATAATGGTTCTGTTGTAGTACGCATCATCTTGCCAAGACCATTCTGCATACGGTCAGCTTTTTCTGAATCATTACATCCTCTGATTTCTTCAGATGCACCGTCAGAATATGCTCGCAAATTGCCCATCATGATAATCATAGAATTGGCAACAGCTTCTTTCTGAGAATCTGACAACTGACCATTGTTTTCATTAGCAAGACCTTGTACATGCTGCATGAAACCGTCACACGCAGTATACATAACAGCTGATTCACCCATGTTCTGGAACTCAGCCTCTTTCGTATATGCAATTACATCAAGATTTGCGTCTTGAGCAAGCTTATGACCATTTTCCCGCATTGTCTCAATCTGCTGAACATAGAATCCGGCACCGATATCACTCTTATCATCCGTATTGGTCAAGGTATTAAGAGTTGCTTCTGTATATTTCTTTGTTTCATCCTGACGATTATCAAATAACTGTTCCACATTCATCGTTTCACGAGTATCACTGTTATCACCAGAACCTTCCAAAGCATCTGCCCATTCCGTCATCTTCTGACCAATCTTGGAATCTTCACCAGCCATCTGAGCAATACTTCTAAACATTGGTGACAGCTTATCGCATTTACCGATAATCTGTGGTACTGCAGCCAGACCTACACCACCAATGATACCAGCCCATTTACTCTTTGTAATTCCACCAATAATACCAGATGATACTACAAATGTACCAAGAGCCATACCTCCACGATTCAACAAATCATTACTGTCATTTGTCTTGCTATCTTCGTTACCAACATCATCTCTGAGATGACTCCATGTACTGCTGTCAGCATATGTATTACCATCAGCCGTACGCTGTACCCCATATGTAGCAAGACCATCTGTCAATGCTTCTGTACCTGTAATTGCACCACCACCAGATGGGTCTACACCCTTGATAATATTATTGGCATATGCCATGTCTGACCAAGCAGACCATTTAGCCGATGTAATATCAACACCATTATTGGCTCTATCATTCAGTGTATCCATAGAACTTCCATCGGTCCATTCAGATACAGACTGCTTGCCTTCCATATTTTTTACAAGCTTATCCTGCAAGTCCGTATTGCATCCATTATACATATTTGCAGCCATTTCAGTCAGCAAATACTTACAATTCTCAGTACTTGTAAGAGTTGATACATTCTCACAACCCTGATACATACCACGGCAGTCCCATACGTTTTCTGATAATTTGCTGAAAGAATCTTCCATCTTCTCACAATTATTGAATGCGTAAGAAGTATCTTCCATACCAGCTGGTAAAGAATCCAACTTACCACCTTCACCCAATTCACCATTCCATCGTGCCACAATTCCATTTTTCTCACCAGTCTTAGCATCACGAGCAGCGCGTTCCAAATTTGCACAATTATTAAACGCAGCATGCATAGATTTAAGACTATCCGGTAATTTTGGCATTTCTGTCAACTCAGATTCACCGTCGAACATGTAATCCATATTTGTTAAACCAGATGACTTATCATCAATAGGCACCGGTAATGTAACAGTTGCATCCTGTGAACCAACAATACCATCATAACCATCAAAGCCACCGACAGCATGACAAATAGGTACTGCAATCTTCTGTTCTTTACCATTTACTGTTGTAGTACCTGTCTTGTACTCCATATTGAACAATGATGAATTATACTTAAATTCACCCATGTAATCACTCTTAAATTCCATGACTGGTTGAAAATTATTCTTTTCACCACGATATGTCATCGTACCACCGCATACATTCACGGATACAGAACCTTTAAAATCATCATCACCTTTATGCTTGTTATATTCATCAACAAGATAATCTTCTGCAGTCTTGCCATCAATATCTGTCGACTCAACGGCTCCATTCAATAATGTCTTCTTACCAGTTGTCATTTCACTGACATCCAGCATAACACCCTGACCATCATCAAACACAAGGTTTCCTGACTCTTTAAAATCGTCACGTGTCAACTTCGTAACACCGCCACGTTCTTTAACAATATCAGAGATATCATGATTCTCTTTATAATTGTCACTGACAAGCTGTGCATACAATTCTGTCTTTTCAGCGTCATCCTTCGTAGAATTGATTTTATTAATTAGTTCCTGCTGCTCAGGTGTAAGTGCAGTCTTGAAATCAAGACCATCTGCACCTGAATCAACTTTTACATCTGAAATGTCTGTCGCTTCAGACTGCTGTCCATAAACAACACCCTGTTTTGCAGTCTCATAATGATACGGATTCACATCCTGTGTAATAGATGATACCCATGAAAATGCATCATCTCCATCTGTATACAGACCCTTGGCAATATCAGACAGACCCTTTGTATAGTCAGATGCCTGAATATCACCATCAATCAGCTGTGCGGCAAGATACATCTTATTTATCTTATCATCTGAAAAATATTTGCCATTTGCACTGGCAACAAAATATTCATCTAAATCATTGCTCAAAGATGCTTTGATTTTATTCAAATCAAAATTTTCAGCCATAAAAATCTAACCTCCTTTTTCTATATACCTTTTTCTACATAAATACCCATTTATATTTTCATTATCGCATATAAGATGGATAATACAATACATGAAAACAGAAAACTCTACAAAAAATAATATACTAACAAAAACCAAAAACGATTGACATTACGACAACAACATTTTATCCTGAAATATACAACACTATAAGAAAGGAATTCTTGCAATGTCTAAGAAACACAAAATCTCAATTCCAATCATCGTACTCTGTATCGTTGCTATGATTGCATCCATTGTTACAGAAAACAAAAATACAATCATTAACCTCACAGCAGTCATTTCATTTCTTGCAAATGTATGGCTCGTTATACAGTCCATTCATCATATGGATGACAAAATTTAAGAAAGAAGGAACTTAACATGATAACACCATCCCGAAATGATATACTTCTTATTGCACTGGAAGAAAACTCAGCATGGGAACGTATCTGTCGAGGTTATTTCATTACACTCGACGGTCGAAAACATAACTTCGATTTCTCTGATGAACCACAGAAAGCTGACAATCCATTACCAAATGTCTTCAATGAACCACGTACAAACACAGATGTAATATTCAATAAAGACACTGTTAACAGTGTCTTGAGACACATTCAGGCACTACCGGAAAAACTGGATTTTGAACATGTCAAAAGTGTCTCATGTGACATGGGAACCACTACATACTTTGCTATAAAAGAAAAGAACAAAGGTACTTTCTGCATGGAAATACTGATTTGTGGTGATACCGACTGGATACCCATGAATCAGGATGCCATCGATATCATATCTATTCTGAAAGCAAACATTACAAAATAATACTAGCTACATTTGAAAACCATCTATTATAATGATAGATGGTTTTTCTTATTGTAAGATAAGAAAAATATCTTGATATACGAAACGATTCCACGTAAAATAGATAGAAGAAAGGAGCTGAAATTACATGATACAGATACTATCGACTATTGCATTTCTGGCAGCACAGATACTGTTCCTGCCATCATTCATCACAACGACAAACCGATGTCTGAACACAGACAAGCCAACAGGAAAATATAAAATAATACTGCTGTTCCTGTCACCGGTTGCCGTGTATGCCTATATCAGCATACTTAGCGTTGTTATCACACTTAATGTAAAGGATACCGCACTATCGACAATGATTGCATCACTGGCTGACATTCTTACTATCTTCATATCCATACTTTTTGCATGGATATATGCCAGACTATGTAATCAAATATCCAAATGGCATGTGTCCTACTACATGACAGTATATATGTTCTTCGCACTGTTCCAGATGTCATTCAACTGGACATACAACACACTTCCTGGAATCCTGTTATGCGAAATCGTCATACCAATCTGCACTCTGTATTATTTTAACACACACCTGGCACCTGTCATTGTGCAAATCAAGACAGAAAGCAACTCGGCAAAGCCGTCAAAGACAATCTTTGCACTGTCGCTGATTTCTGCCATGTTCTTTGTCGTACGTAGCGTAATCATCATGAACATCACGCACCTTGGACTGCATGTTGTCACAAATTCTGTATTATTGAATGCATACATGACAGTCATCACATACCTGATACTGATATTCCTGTTTGTAAGTGCATCTACGATTGCTACAAACATACAACACGTACAGACAATCGAGTCGCAATCAGAGCTTAACGAACAGCTCACAAATGACATGATAATGGCACTTGTAAAAGCGATTGACATCAAAGACAAGTACACCAACGGTCATTCACTGCGTGTTGCACAATACGCAAAGCTCATTGCTGAACAGATTTATCCTGCTGGCTCACCTGAAATCAACAAGATTTATCAGATTGCACTCTTACATGACATCGGCAAGCTCGGCATTCCTGACGAAATCATCAACAAACCTGGCAGACTTACAGATGAGGAATTCGACATCATCAAATCCCATCCGCTAAAGGGTGCTGAGATTCTTGGTGAAATCAAGTCGCTTCCTGATATCATCTATGGTGCAAAATACCACCATGAACGATATGACGGAAAAGGATATCCAATCGGTCTGAAAGGTGACCAGATACCCGACATCGCAGCACTTATTGCTGTAGCCGATGCCTATGATGCCATGACATCAAAACGAAGCTACAAAGAAATCATGCCACAAAACGAAGTACGAAACGAAATCGAAAAGAATATCGGCAGACAGTTCCATCCGAAATATGCAAAAATTATGCTTGATATAATAGATACTGATACAAAATACGAACTGCATCAGTAGCAGATATGAAAAAGCAAATAAACAAAAACACAGTCCCCCAATAACAGGGACTGTGTTTCTTTTTTGTAATCGATATTCGATTAACGGAACCAGAAGCTAAGCAGATTTGCCAGCCAGGAACCACCCCATGGTGAAGTCCACATACACGCTCACCTCCTTTTGTCCGTTTCAGCAGAATGCCAAAACATAATCTATATTTCTAATATAGCATGCTGTGTACAGAATGCAACCAAAAAAGCCCGTTTTGGATTCTCCTCCAAAACGGGCTTAATTATAATAAATATTACATACCAAGCTTAGCTTTCATTGCGGCAAGCTCATCATCTACAGATGCGTTTCCAACACCACCTGCATACTTGTCTGCCAAATCATCAGTTGCATGAATTCCAGCGTTCAGTTCAGAATGAGCCATTGCTTCATCCAAAGCCTTATTTGCTTTTTCTTCCATACGGTTGAAGGCATCCATGCTTGATGCAGCACGTTTTCCACCATCCTGAATCTTGTTGATGCGTTCCTGCGCCTTTGTAGCAGCTACTGTAGACTTTACAGTATCACGTCTTGCTTCCAGAGCATCAATATCATTTACAAGCTTGTCATGCATCTGACGCATCTTTTCAGCATTCGCATTGTTCAAATCAGCATTCTTTTTAAGAGTAACCATCTGATTCTCAAATTCCTGCTTCTTAGCAATCAATGTGCGAGCATCATCTTCGTTACCAGCTTTGATTGCATTCTCAGCAGCACGAGTATACTTGTCGATTGATGCCTGACATTCCTCAACCTTACGGTTTGCTGCTGTTGCATCTGCCATAATACCTGCAGTCTCTTTCTTGACCTGAGCTAAATCTTCTCTCAAATCACGAAGGGTCTGGTCAACCATCTTTGCCGGGTCTTCGCACTTATCCAGAAGTGCATTGATATTACTCTTCATAATATCAGAAAATCTTGTCATAATTCCCATGTTAGAAATCTCCTTTTATAATCTATTTCTATTACAGCTAACTGTCCGCTCCCCAGACAGTTATCTTATCTCTATCCACAATACTCTCCCTTATCGAGTATATCTGTCCGCTAAATCATCTGTCGGACTGCTGCCGACACCACCATGAATGTCAGCATTCAGAATACGTTCCGTCTCAGCAGCACGTTCACGTTCATTCTTGCGACGAACCTTCATGACAATGACCACACCGCCAACAATAGCGATGACCAGCACAATGCCACCAACTTTCACACCCACATCAGCGACTGTGGCAGATTTCTTCATAATTCGTTTGGCAGTACTGTCAAAAGTATCTACGATGACATCATCTGTACTCTTATCCGATGTCCAGTTCGAATCCATATAGTTCCAGAAAATATCAACCGCTTCCGCATCCATGACTGTTGAAATCTGTTTACCATTTACATAGCACATATATCCAACATCATCTATATTTGCTTCCGCAAAATACATGAACATGAATGTGCCTTCATTACCGATATTTTCACTGTAGTATTTATTAGCATAAGCTTCCTTATCCGCATCTGTCTTCAAAGATGCATCATACTTATGAAATACCACATACGGCTGAACGCCTGTCTTATTATAAAAATTCTTCAATCGTGTCTCTGTTTTCGACACATTGTCGACCCATCCCAGTTCATCTACTACACAGTTGTTTGTAAATGCTACTGGAGATGCAATCTTCTCACGATTTACGGTGCTCTTTGGTCCACCTGCATTGCCTAATGCACCAAACATAAAAGCAAGTACAATCATCAATACAACAGCACCTGAAACAATTGTGGCAAACGGTGATGCTCTGTGATACCCAACACCTCCATAATAATGACGATGAAAAGATGGTCCAAATCCACCGAATCCACGATTATATCCTGGTCCGCCATAATAACTGCTACCAGACGAATGATTAAAAGATGTACCAGCACCAGCTCGACGTCCGCTTCCGCTGCTTCCTACTCTATGACCACCACTCATACGACTGCTGGAATGTCCGCCTGAAGAACGACTGCCGGAATTTCCACCAGCTCCTGCTCGACCCATATGCAAATTCCTCCTTTCTTATGAAACTCATACTTTGATAATACACGAAAAAGACTGAAAAATCAACAGATTGCAATAGTAAATTATCTCATAGGTATATATTTTTTTTATTCGAACTGAGTTTCAGACTGAGCTTCTACACTATCTGCTGCTGCAGGCAAACTACGTTCTTTCTGAACGTCAGTACGCTGGAATCCGAAATATTCACGCCCCATATATTTTCCTGTATCAAGTTTTCCGGTAATATCCATCACCTTACCCGATTTTGTCTGAAAATCTGGAATCGTGATTTCTTCACCCTGCAGCATTTTGGTAATCTCTTCATCACTGAACTCATGATTGCCATAATGTGCGGCAAATGCTACGGTCTTTCCATCAACTTCTGTCTTGATACGTTCCGTACCACGGTTATCCGTAATACGTTCAAAACTCACATCAGAAATATTTTCTGGAGATTCCTGTGACTGCTCGGACTTGACAACATCTTCTTTATCATCCGTATTGTCATCCTCTTCAGTCAGCACATCCTCATCATCAGGATATAATGTATGCCACTGGGCATCATCATCGTCTTCCAACTCTGCATTCTGAGCTTTACTCAGAAAATTCTGATACTCTGCTACAGCTGTGCTCCATGTTTCTTTATAGGTGTCATAACCCTCTGGGTCATATTTCTTTAACTCTTCCGCATCAAATTCATACAATGGATACTGCACAAAACCTGACTGTGCACGAACTGGAGAACCAAATCTGGTGTACGGTTTTGCAAGTCCCTGTTCAACCACAGCCTCTTCGATACCCGGTACGTTATTCACATCCAAGAATGTAGAATTTAACTGCATAATAGAACCGTTACCAATATCACTACCAAGATTGACGGAAATTGTACCATATGGTTCATGGTCTACAGAATCAAACAGTACAACACCCATGACTGCAGGGTCCGTCTGATATGATACAACAGACAGCTCGTAGTCTTTACCATCATAATTAAACAATTTACGATTATCACTCATATATATTACCACCTTTCTATGTATCATTCTTATATCATAAGAATAACACATAGATGACAGAATGGAAGATACAGTGTGAGAGAAAATTTAAAACAAAAAATATGCCATCAATAGCGCAAAATAACAATAGTACTTTTAAGACACTCTATGAACGCGTGACAAAAATTTTTATAGGAAATCTATACATTTTACGACAAAGACAATTTAAGCTCACCAGACCCTAAAAAATGATGTTTAAAAACATATTTTGTAAAAACCAACAAACGAGTGAACAAAAAAACATCATACACTCATTCATATTAGGAGGTTTTACATGAGAAGGGAAACTATTAAAACAAACAATACAGATTACAACAAAAAAAGAACAAACAATAGAAAGAATAAAATGTACTGTTGTATATGATGAAAACAAGAAACTTGATTCTATTGAACTCGCTGACTAACCAAAATTCATACAAAGGAGAAAAAACAATCATGATAAGCATTAAACCAACCGAAAAGAAAATTCGCATCAAAATGGAACCATCCATACACATGAAAGATGCCCACTATGCACTGATATTTTCAGAAGACTCGAACTATGTCAAAGGTGAAATTACATGGGATGGTGTTATTACAACACCAGAAGACCTTGACGATGTCATCAAGATACTTGGTACAGCTGATGTCAATCTATCCGTACGAGTTAAAATAAGCAAAAACAGACGATGGTTCAGACAAGCTACCGAAAAAGATATGGAACTTGCTGAAAATATTGCAATCAAAAATATTACAAATGAAGGTCATTACAAGGATACGCTCTTTGTTGGTTGTAACAAATACGAAAATCTGCAAGATACGATTGCTGAGATAGAAGCAAACGGATTACATGCCGAGATTTTAGCGTAGATTAAAGTAGACAGGACTATTAACAGTTCTGTCTACTATTTTTTTCAAGATGTATTGAAAATGTAACAAATTTTTCAATACATCAAATCTGTTGTCTCACAACGAATTCAGCTAAATGTATTGGATGTATTAAAAATTCCCAAGACTTTTTATGAAAAAATCAACACATTCAATACTCAAAATGCATAATATCCTTATTCAGCAACATATTTATCCAATTCATACATAATATCATTATGATGCAAAATATATTACAAACAATAGCTTAATATCACTTTGATACAAAGAACATTTGTAAAAATACCCAATATACCACTAAAAATCAAAAAGTGTACCACTAACTACTGGTACGTTTTATTTCAGTGCCAGTCAACGGATTTCTCAAATTTCACACATGAAGTGTACCAATACAAAAAACGTTACCGGTACACTTAAATCCAGCACCCAGTACTGGATTTATGGTTTTTGTACCAGATGTACCAGTAAAAAACCAACTTCTATTTAAGAAAAATAACAGGGTACCTATCTACAGTATAAAACCTACAAATGTATTGATAGTATTGATAATTATCGAATTTAATACATAACATCAATATGATACAAAGAAAAACTTAATATCATTTTGATACATACAAATGTGTTGGTATATAACATAATTATGGATTTATTAAAATATTTCTATACTTTAATAGAAATTTTACTGGTACAACTGGTACAAATAGGTTAATTCCCTTATGTATCAACACATTCAGACGTACCACTAACAATTTTGTTACTGGTACATTTTTTTTCGTAAATCGGATGAATCCAGTGCCAGTCAACGGATTTCGTGTACCAGTAGTTAGTGGTACACTTTCTGGTACACGAAAAAAATAGTGGCACATTTTCTGTACCACTATTTTCTAATATTCTAAACTCTAGTAATTCCTCTGTAATTTGCCTTTATCGTTGGACAACATCTCTTTGCTCTATCAGGACCCTTGTATGTTGTACTATACCAGTCTTCCAACTTATACTCGTCAATCAACCACTCAGGCTTGTCCATCATATTTCGAGGTCTGACTTTTGCATTTGGGTCATCACATGACCATTCAGGATATTCCGGCAAAATATTCAAAATATCCTTTACCAGATTCTTTGTTGATTTCGAACCTTCTCTATCACCCATATTCTTTTTGTACCACGATTTATACAAATCCCTTAAAAACGTAAATGGTACAAAATCCCACTGTAAATCAGGCATAATATCTGCCATAAACTGTCTCACTGGGTCGTTAAACTCCTTGTATTCTTCCAACGCATCTTTACATGCGTCTGGAATACTCAATTCATAATAATCCATGTTAAGAACCTTATACATAACATATTCCAGCACTTCTTTACGCTGAAGGTAATCATGCTTAATATAACGTCGTTCAGCACCAGTAAAACATTTTGTAAACGGAATGAACAGCTGTCTTCGATAAAACGAATCAGACTTGTCCTTTAACCTTGGCATCTCATTCAGACACTGCACCATGAACCCTTTAAATTTATACGAAATTGGCTGTTTAAACTTTCTATTAATCTGAATAACGTCACCAGTTACCACTGCTTTCAGGTTTGCAGCCTTATCGATATATGTACCGACATCATTTTCGTCAACAATAATCGACGATGCATGTGTCAACGGTTCCAAAGCAAAGTCCTTACAAAACTCTGAAAGCGAAATCGATGCATACGAACCTTCTCCACAAAGATTTCGCATAAGCTCGCATAACGTTCCCTTACCATTGTTACCAGATTCAGAATAAAACCAAGCTGACTTGTTCCAAGGAACATTCGGACGAATGATTGCACCCATCACCTGCCAGAGTGTCTGCACGATATCTTTGTCATCAGACAACGTATTCATCCAAGATTCAACATCCCAGTCTGTATTATCCAAATCATTATGAATAACTACATTCTTTGCATTTGGATTGTAATCCACTTTAGATTTTGACATAAACACCTTCTCCGGTGTAAACGGCAATAACGTCTTCGTATCATAATCGAAGATACCATTATTGACAGCAACCAAATTCGGTTCCCTGCAAGGCTGTACACGAGGTGCCAGACGTCTCAAATGCCACATCAAATCCTCGAAATCTCGCTTACTAAGTCCATAACAATACTGATTTGCAAGATTTGAAAACATATCATCCGATGAGATATAAATCCCTTTATCATCACCATCTTCCTGATACATTGCAATCAATGTGTAATCTTTATCACAATTTGCACCAGCTGTCTCAACTGCAACAATCGGATACAAGGTAACCATGACTTCAGCAAGCTGTACTGACGTAAGTCTGTCTGGAATCTTCCACCTTGCATCTTTCGACGCTGCTGCATTATACATATCAAAATAATTTTTTGTAAGTGCCAGGATACCTTCTTCGATATCCGCCGGAGCTGGCAACGCACTTTTATTCAATGACACAAGATAGTCCCTAGTAGCCTGTCTCACTGTGTCTAGTTTTGTATGTGCCATACATTTACACACATCCTTTCTTCAATAGATTTTGTAGAAATTTTGATTTTTCTATTGAAGTCCGTACCGAAATATGCTAATATATGAGCATAAATTAAAGAAATTTAGAAGTTCTTATCTTTCTTCGATAAATCTTCTTCAATAGATTTTTTCGATAGATTTTCTTCAGTAGATTTTTTTCGGTACGGACTTCATCGATAGCAATTGTGAGTGCAATCACGATTGCTATTTTTTTTGTGAACTATGCTTCGAGATGTTTTTTCTCTTTAATATATTTCACAAATGCTTCGTAATCCACCATGATTTTATTCTGTTTTCCAATTGTAATATAATCATCAAATTCATCGTTATCTTTTACATAACGTCTGATAAAATCATAACTGAGACCAACCTCTTTACTGAGTTCTCTCATTGTCAAAAAAGTTGGAATCTTTTTCGGTTTTTCCATGTTCATCTACCTCCGTTGTTCTTACGTGACTTGTAATAAGCTTAGCATATTTCTAAACAATTTTCAATGGTTTTGAACATTTTTCTTGGCACTTCGATTATCGCTATATATAGCAACAACTTTGTATGAAATTTTTTTTCGAACATATAAAAAAGACCATTTAAAATGGTCTTTTTTTGCCTTTTCTATTTACAAACTCATATCATCTTCTGAATACATAGAATCATATCCATCTTCAATGTCCCCAAACAATTCACTAGCAATCGCAGCTCTTGAACCAGGCATTCTCTCGAAATCGTTACCGGACTGATTTGCTGGATTCAACGCATTACATCGAATACGTTCCGGGATATTCATTCTAGGTGTAACAACTCTTTTACCCGATTTAACTTCTTTCTTAGAATTCTTCAAACAAGGAAATCCAAATGTCGATACTTCACCAGCATCAACTGCAAATTCATACAATACTCTACGAGCTTCATCTGGCGTTGCCGCATTTAAATATGCATCTACATATTGACCTCCAGCAACACTTTCTAATTGCTTAAATCTCTTAGAATTTTTAATCCATTGGTCTGCAAATAAATTTACAACAATTTTCTTGTATGTATCTTTGTTATTTTCCAGTGACGTTATAGCATCCTCATATGAATTTACATTAGTAGTGCCACCATACCAATCAAAATCACCTGCATCACGAAATTCATGCAATGCATTAACCAATTCTTTCCTAGCATCAATCATTGGCTGACCATTATCATCTAAAAAGTGTGTATCAAAAAATTTAACACACTTTTTCCAGCCTTCCAATTCTGCATCAACCTCAGATGGCTTATCATAATATAACAACTCAGTATATTCAGGAATAACAGCACCAATTACATCACATTGTGCCATATCGACAGTACGCTGACTGGCATTTTTATCATTATACAAAAATACCCTCTGATAAACATGTCGTTCCTCATGAAAAACCGTAGAAACCACATATGCAAAATCTGAAGATTTCACATAATTATCTTTAACATTATCAAATAAATATTTAACTCCTATCATAACATTTACATTTTTAGGTGGTAATACTGAATTAGATGATGTAACTGAACGACTTAAATTTTCATTATATATAAAATTCACATTGATACCATTTTTCTCGTATTTATACTCAATGTCATTCAATAACATATTCAAACATGTTGTAGCATCGTCTATTGTTATTATATAATCATTCCTCATTATCTCAAACAACCTCACCTATGTAACAATTTTCGTAAATCATCTTGCGATTGTTTTAAAGAAACATACGGATAACGCTTCCTACTTAAATCATCATTTGAGATAACGATACGCTCTCCCGACTCAATTTGTCGCTGCATTTCTTTATACATTTCATCAGTCATTAATCGTTTACCAAATCCTTTTCTCAGTCGTTCTCTACTTTCTTCGTTAGTCATAATACTTCACACTTATCCTTTCGTTGCTTAATTTGACTGGTACACAATATTACCCCATGTTTCTAATTTATTTAATTTGTGAACCTCTACACGTCTTAAGACACATAGCTTCCACTGTTCATTTAAGCGAACAGTCTAACAGTCTCTGCATTCGATTAAGACTTAGTAAAACTTACGAGCCTACAAGCAAGTAAGCACCACATCATAATTACTGCAAAGACCGCCAGAGTAAACACTTACGCCAGACTTAGAAGTTCCAAGAATGTGCTGTAAGTATTTAAGGTTCTCTTTGCTAGACTCTTGACGTTAGCAACAGCCTGCAACCACTTCCTTACGGAACTGGATTTCTCTATCTCACGTATGAA
>UMGG01009986.1_pt1 | contig 16422 bp, 17 predicted proteins | sample 1965211 | NCBI WGS metagenome assembly UMGG01 (sample SAMEA4836064, study PRJEB28245) | human gut metagenome | biome: gut microbiome; material: fecal sample | place: Denmark | collected 2008 | reverse complement strand
AACCGGATGGTCCTGGGTTCGAGTCCCCGATGGCCCACCATATCTGAAAAAGGTCGTTTTCCTTGCTATTTGGCGAGGAAAACGATTTTTTTTAAATGACTTCTTTACAAAAAAAGCTTGAATCGGCTCTTTATTCTGGTTATACTAAAAATAGAACAGAGTCGATAAACAGCTTTGAAGGAGGAATTTTTATGCAGAAAACAAAGAAAACCATGGCGGGACTGCTTGCCGCAACCGTATTACTGGGGGCAACTTCGGTTTTGCAGGCAATCCAAATTGAACCTGTATCAGCAGCCAGTGATCCGGTGAAAATTATAGCGATGGGTGATTCTATCACACATGGATATATCAATGGCGACAACGGTTATCGAAAGTATTTTTGCTACAACTTGCAGCAAAACGGCGTTACCAATTTTGATATGGTAGGGCCAAATAACAATTGGACGGACAGTGCAACGTATGATTGTAACGGCACAACCATTACCTATGACCCAGCACATGCCGGTTACAGTGGTTATGCGATTCAAAAAATTGGTAGTCGGCAAGGCTTACAGGAAACCATTTTCGATACTACTTATGTGAATGGTGATGTTTCTGGCAATATGATGGAAGCTTATCAGCCGGATGTCATCATGCTGCAAATCGGCACAAATGACGTTCTGGATGCGCAATTGACCGGAATTGGCGACCGTTTGGAAGAACTGGTGGACAAGTTAATTCCGTATGTTTCTGGTGATGGACAGGTGCTCTATCTGGCATCCATTCCAAATATTGATGCGATAGAACGCTATGATTGGTTGGGTGCATATGAATGGACTTATGGCGTTTCTTATAAAAGTGACCCAGAAAAATTTGTTGCAACCGTGCAGGCTGCAGTGGATGATTACAATACGATTGTAAAGAATCTGGTTGCAAAGAAGCAGGCGGAAGGCGCACACATCGAATTTTCTGATATTAACAGCACAATTGATATTTCTGCTGGCGATTTGGAAGACGGCGTGCATCCAAGTGAACAAGGCTATGCAAAAATGGGGCAGTATTGGTCGAATCTGCTGACCGAAACCTATTTCCATGGCACGGTGACTCCGACAACCACACCTGCAACGACAGCAACAACGACAACTACAACTGAAACCACTACTACGACGACAGGAACGACAACTGCAACCGATTCCACACCTGCGGAAACAACCACTTCTGCACAGATAACTACCACTGAACCGCAAACCAATCCATCCGGTGATGCTGCATTTACGTTGATGGATGTTGCCTTTGATACAGATATTGACTTGCAACCATATTCTGACATCACTTCCATTGATGTGATTTTCTCCGCTGCGGATGGTGCATTTTATAATGGTAGCGTGACATTTGATGGCTGGAATGAAGCGACCAGCTTTACCAGTACAGACTTGAAAAATCAAATGCTGACGGTTACACCATCCAAGGAGTATGGCAAGATGACGGTTCGTAAGTATTTCGGTGATGTGACACTGGAAAAGGTAATTGTGCATACAAAGGGCAGTGCAGTGTCCACGACTACAACGGAAACAGCTGTTATCACCACAGAAGCAAAAACAACAACACCAGTTGTTACCACAACAATTGTTACGACTGTAACAGAAACTGCAAACGGCGATGTCAATGGAGATGGAACGACGGATTTGACTGATTTGGTCATGCTGCAAAAGTATCTGGTTCGGAAGGAAACGATGACCGTAGAACAGAGCAGCCGAGCAGATTTGAATGCGGATCATGTTTTGAATGTTGTTGATGCCATGTTGCTCCGGCAGTTGCTGTTGAAACATGCATAACATCAGAAATTGAAGAAAATTATCGAAGAAACAGCAGTTGGAAGAACCAGCTGCTGTTTTTGTTAAAAATAAGAAATCAAATTGGTTTCAAAGAACGAGCCGCAGGCAAATAAAAAGTTTTTCGGTGCAGCAGTTTTTCAAAAATGCTGCCGAGGTGTGGGCGAGCAGCCCACATTTGCGGAGCAAATTAGACTTGTGAATAAAACTGCAACAAAAATCTAAGAGCAAATCGAAAGAATCGTGGTTTTGAATGATGAGCCGCAGGCAAAAGCAGGGGTGGAACCCCCTTTTGCCAGACGGGAAAGACCGTTTTCCCTAAGAACATTCCATTTGAACAGTAAAATCTCCCCTTGCAATTCCCCCTTAAAATCCACTTCTCAAGAAATGCACTTTTTGCAAAAATCAGAAAAAATAGAAAAATTGCTTTTGCAATCAAGAAACTTTGTGAATTTCTTGACAACAGACCACGAAATCTGGTACAATAAGCGTATAGGAAGGAAAATCAGTTTCCTTTTTTTCGGCGGACATCTGGCAGAACCGCCGGAAATAAGCATAAGAATCGAAAGGACTTGATGAACATGGGTTTGACATTAACCGAAAAAATCCTGAAGGCACATCTGGTAGAAGGCGAAATGAAAAAGGGTACCGAAATCGGAATCCGTATCGACCAGACTTTGACACAGGATGCTACCGGTACAATGGCATATTTGGAATTTGAAGCAATGGGCGTTCCAAGAGTACGGACAGAACGCAGCGTTGCCTATATCGACCACAACACTTTGCAGAGTGGTTTTGAAAATGCAGACGACCACCGCTTTATCGGCAGCGTTGCCAAAAAGCATGGCATTTATTTCTCCCGTCCGGGCAATGGCATTTGCCATCAGGTACATCTGGAACGGTTCGGCGTACCGGGTAAAACCTTGATTGGTTCGGACAGCCATACCCCGACTGGCGGCGGTATCGGTATGATTGCAATGGGTGCTGGCGGTCTGGACGTTGCAGTTGCAATGGGCGGCGGTACTTATTATATTACCTGCCCGAAGATTGTAAAGGTAGAATTGACTGGTAAGCTGTCCCCGTGGGTTGCTGCAAAGGATGTCATTCTGGAAGTTCTGAAGCGGCTCTCTGTAAAGGGCGGCGTTGGAAAAGTCATTGAATACTGTGGCGAAGGCGTCAAGACTCTTTCCGTTCCGGAACGTGCAACCATCACCAATATGGGTGCAGAACTGGGTGCAACCACTTCTATTTTCCCATCTGATGAAGTTACCAAGCAGTTCCTCGAAGCACAGGGTAGAGGCGAAGTTTGGACAGAACAGAAGGCTGATCCAGATGCCGTTTATGATGAAGTCGTTACCATTAATCTGAGCGAATTGGTACCGCTTGCTGCATGTCCGCATTCTCCGGACAATGTAAAGAGCGTTGTAGAAATCGGCAAGCTGAAAATCGACCAAGTTTGTATCGGTTCTTGTACGAACTCTTCTCTGTTGGATATGATGAAAGTTGCCTATATCTTAAAGGGCAAGACCGTAAATCCAGATGTTTCCCTGTCAATTGCACCGGGTTCCAAGCAGGTTCTGACCATGATGGCAGAATTGGGCTTGCTGGAAATTATGATTGATGCAGGTGCAAGAATCCTGGAAAGTGCTTGCGGCCCGTGCATCGGTATGGGACAGTCCCCGAACTCCGGTGGTATCTCTCTGAGAACCTTTAACCGGAACTTCCTCGGACGGTCTGGAACAAAGGATGGACAGATTTATCTGGTTTCTCCGGAACTGGCTGCTTATTCTGCATTGACTGGTTACCTGAGCGACCCAAGAGAACTGGGCGAAATGCCGACCTTTACCTTACCAGAAAAGTTCAAGGTTCATGATAACATGATTGTAAAGCCAGTACCGGCAGAAGAAATGGACAGCGTAGAAATCCTGAGAGGGCCAAACATCAAGCCGTTCCCGGAAACTGCTCCGCTGGAAGCAACTATTTCCGCTGGCTGCTCGCTGAAGGTTGGCGATAATATCACCACCGACCACATCATGCCGGCTGGTGCAAAGATTCTGCCGTTGCGGTCAAATATTCCGGCAATCTCGCAGCACTGCTTCACAGTTTGTGATGAAGCATTCCCGACCAGAGCCAAGGAAATGGGCAAGAGCATCATCGTTGGTGGCTCGAACTATGGACAGGGTTCTTCCAGAGAACACGCAGCCCTCGCTCCGCTGTATTTGGGCGTAAAGGCAGTTCTGGTGAAGAGTTTCGCAAGAATCCATCGTGCAAACCTCATCAATGCTGGAATTCTTCCGCTGACATTTGTCAACGAAGCAGACTATGAAAAGATTGCACAGGGTGATGAACTGGAACTGGCAGATGTTCGGAAGCACATTGAAAACGGCGAAACAACCCTGACACTGGTCAACAAGACCGCAGGCGTTGAAATTCCGGTACTGTGCGAACTGACCGGACGGACAAAGGATATTATTCTGGCAGGCGGTCTGCTGGATTATACCAGAGATGCACTGAGCAAGTAAGCAAAACGGGAAAGGGAAAACGATGGCAGAACCGAAAAATACCGGAAAGGGAAAAGAAACGATTGGCGGTATTGTCATAGCGGTAATCCTCTTTTTGCTGATTGCATGGAGAAGACAGCGAACCGTTCGCAACTTTTTCCATCTTTTTCAGGAAAGCCCTGTCACCGCAATTGTGCTTTTGTTGATTGCAGTTGCAGTGGTTGCAGGCATTGCACTTTTTCGGAAGTATCGTGAAAAATCCTGACCGAAAGGGATTCTACAATGACCAAATTGCATTCCCTCAATCGAAATGAATTGAAATATCTGGTCATCATCGCCATGTTGATTGACCATATTGCATGGGCATTTGTCCCGACTGCATCGCTGTTGGGGCAAATCATGCATATCATTGGGCGGCTGACTGGCCCAACGATGGCATATATGTTGGCGGATGGGTATTATTACACCCGCAGCGTGGAAAAATATGCGTGTCGGCTGGGAATATTTGCATTGCTGTCCTGGATTCCGTTTTCCTATTTTGAACTGGGGCATATCGGCTTGCAGTTTGGTGTGATTTATACATTGCTGCTGAGTCTGCTTGCCATCTGGCTATGGGATAAAGGCAGGTGTCCGCAGCCGGTTAAGGTGTTGGGCATCATCGGGCTTTGTATCCTGTCCCTGTTCGGAGATTGGGCAATTTTTGATATTCTGTATGCATTATTCTTTTTCTGTTATCGGAACAATCCACAGAAAAAGTGGACAGCATTTTGTATGCTGACGCTGTTCTGCTGCGGAAATATGCTGGCAACGACACCTTGGTGGCTGGCATTCTTTCAAGTCGGAATTTTTCTGGTGTTTCCACTCATTCAGTTTGGATATAACGGAAAGAGCGGCAGCAAGAAACCGTTTCACAAGTGGTTTTTCTATGTGTTCTATCCGCTGCACCTGTTAATTTTAGGTGTATTGCGGTGGGTGGTGTTTGCATAAATGGCACAAGATACAGAAAATAGAATTGATGGACAGATTGAGTCTGCATCGAAACCGCAACGCTGGAACAAACGGCTGATTGCCATCGGTGGAATTGGAAGTTCTCTTTTAATCGGTGTTCCGATTATCGGATATGGTATAAAGAGAAGAACCAAATCACTGCTGGAGTTTTTCCGGATTTTTCGAGAGAATCCCGTTTGGACGATGGGGTTTTTGGGAATCCTAATTCTTATTACTGGTATCTTATATATACTGGCTCGAAAAATCACAAGAAAACCGCATGTGCATTTGCTGGAAGGTTGCATCATACTGGCAGGGTTGCTGATGGGCATCGGATTCATTGCGATTCAGGAACTGCTCTAAACGGACATCACAGAACGACAGGCAAGAAATCGACAGACGTTTTGTAGAAAAAAGCGTGTCGGCAAGGACAACCATGCTGACAGAACCGCTTTGAAAAAATTGTTGCAGCGTCAACAATGAGAAAATCTGAGGAGGAAAAACAATGGCAAAGATTCAAATGACAACGCCGCTGGTAGAAATGGACGGCGACGAAATGACCCGAATTCTGTGGCAGTGGATCAAAGACATCCTGCTGACACCGTATGTAGACCTTAAGACCGAATATTATGATTTGGGTCTGGACTATCGGGAAAAGACAAAGGATCAGGTTACCATTGACAGTGCAAACGCAACCTTAAAGTATGGCGTTGCTGTAAAGTGTGCAACCATCACCCCGAATGCTGCAAGAATGCCGGAATATCATCTTTCCCAGATGTGGAAAAGCCCGAACGGTACAATTCGTGCAATTCTGGACGGTACGGTATTCCGCACCCCGATTCTGGTAAAGGGCATTGAACCGTATATTCCGACTTGGACAAAGCCGATTACAATTGCTCGTCACGCTTACGGCGATGTTTATAAGAACACCGAAATGAAAGTAAAGCAGGGTTCTAAGGCAGAATTGGTTGTTACCAATGCAGAAGGCGAAGAAACCCGTCAGCTGATTTTTGATTTCAAGGATACAGACGGCATTATTCAGGGTCTGCACAATAAGAACAATTCCATCGCTGGTTTTGCACGGGCTTGCTTCAACTATGGTTTGGATTTGAAGCAGGATGTTTGGTTTGCAACCAAGGATACCATTTCCAAGCAGTATGACCACACTTTCAAGGATATCTTCCAGGAAATCTTTGATGCAGAATACAAGGAAAAGTTTGCAGAAGCAGGCATTGAATACTTCTATACCCTGATTGATGACGCTGTTGCAAGAGTGATTCGTTCGCACGGCGGTTATATCTGGGCTTGCAAGAACTATGACGGCGATGTGATGTCCGACATGGTTTCCACTGCTTACGGCAGCCTGGCAATGATGACGTCTGTTCTGGTTTCTCCGACTGGTATTTACGAATACGAAGCTGCACATGGTACGGTTCAGCGGCACTATTACAAGTATCTGAAGGGTGAGGAAACTTCAACCAACTCCGTTGCAACCATCTTTGCATGGACAGGTGCACTGCGGAAGCGGGGCGAACTGGACAACCTGCCGGAACTGATGCAGTTTGCTGACAAGCTGGAAGCTGCAACCATTCAGACCATCGAAGACGGTGTCATGACAGGCGACCTGTACTTGATTTCCAAGCTGGAAAACAAGAAGAAAGTAAACTCCAAGGAATTTTTGGAAGCCATTCGGGAACGTCTGGACGCAGCGATGCAGTAAATTAACAGCAGTATAAAAAGAATAGGAGTGCAATCCAATGATGCTGAAAGAACCGGTTTCTGACTCTGTTGTTCGGAGACTGCCACGCTATTATCGCTATCTTTCGGAACTGGAGCGAGCAGGTGTTGAACGCACTTCCTCGCAGGCACTGGCAACACAGCTCGGCTCGACTGCATCACAAATTCGTCAGGATTTAAACTGTTTTGGCGGATTCGGACATCAGGGCTATGGCTATCATGTATCAGACTTACGGACACAATTGGGCAGAATCATCGGACTGGAACAGTGTATGCCGGCGGTTTTAATTGGAGCTGGTCATTTGGGCAGCGTGATTGCCGTCAACATTGATTTTCCAGCCTATGGATTCTATCTGACAGGCATTTTTGATATTGTGCCAACGGTTTGCGGGCAGGTGCTGGGCGGATTGACAGTGCAGCATATGACGCAGCTTTCTGATTTTTGCGAGCAGGTGCATCCAGCAGCAGCGGTACTTTGTATTCCGGAACACGCTGCACAGGCGGTTGCGGATGATTTGGTGCATCTGGGCGTTCATGGATTTTGGAATTTCAGTCACTGTGATTTAGAAGTTGACCGAAACACCATCCAAGTTGAAAATGTTCATCTGGGAGATAGTTTGATGGCGTTATCCTATCGGCTGCACCAAGATGGCGGAAACGAATAGTATGAAAAAAGCAGGAACTGACGAAATGCAGTTTCTGCTTTTTTTTGGAATTTATATCAAAATATGTAAAATATTACAAGGATAGAACCGGAAATTTGTGGGGATTTGCTGAAAAATGAAAAAATGGTTGATTTTTCCGAATGCGTGTGCTATAATAAAAACAATCAGATGGCAAAAAGTGGGCGACGAAATGGAAAAAGCGTCGCTTTCTGCGTCTAAATTGTGGAAATAGGAGGAAATCAGAATGAAAATGAAGAAAATGTTGGCAATTCTGGCAGCTCTGAGCGTATTGGGAACAACTGGTTTGACCGTTGGGGCAGAAGATACGGCTACCACGACCGAACCGGCAACCGAAGCAATCACCACGACCGAAACCGAGGCAGAAACGACTGCTGCGGAAACAACAGCGGAAACTGAAACAACTGTGGGAACAGCTGCTGCGGAAGAAAATCAGACTGTAAAGGAAGAGGGAACTAAGAAAGTTCTTACTTCAAAAACGATTGATTTTGGGCAGCACACCTCAGATCCAAATGTGTTTACAGATGAAACTTTGTCTGTAGAAGTTTATTACCTTTTGAATGAAGAAGAAGGACCTGTTTATCTTTCTATTTCAATAAATGGTGTTGCATCTAACTTGACAGGTATTGTTGTAAAGAATTCCTCTCTTGCAGGTGACCCGCCGAGCATTGAAGCTCTTTGCAACATTGATAACTACTTTAAGCAATCTGGAGAAAATTCCATTTCCATTAATGTATGTGGGACATGGACAGAGTATGATTATGTAGATGGTCAGTTTGTACCAGCTGGCACAGCACCGACTACAACCGCCGCTACTACAGACATCACAACGACGACAACCACCACAACAACGGGAACAAAGGAAGAAGTTGTTACTGGGGATTTCGTTCTGGATGGTGTAACATTGACACCAAAGGTAGAATATAGCAACAAAGAACCGGGCTTAGATGAAGCATGGTTGTATTTGAATATTTATTCTCAAGATGGGACATTGTTGGTTTCTGTTCCTGCCGATACATATGTTGCTGATGATGGAAGACCGGAGAATTATGGAAAAGTCGGTAGATATTTGGTTAAAACCGGTTCAAATACGATTACTGTAATTGATTACAGTGGTTCTACTGTAAAGTACCACTCCTATGTTTTTGAAAACGGCAAGTTTGTATCCACAGGAACAACAACCGATGATAATCAGGAAAAGACTTTCACAGTTGAAATTCCGACCAGCTATGTCAAAGCTTTTTGTTACAAAAGAGGTCAGGAAATTACAGAAAGTAATTATAAAGACAGCATGGTTATTAGCTGCACAACTATTACAGGTTGCACGAATGGGACAGTAAGCATTGTGCCAAACGGTTATTTTGTAGGCGGATTTTTGGTAAAGGATGCAAAGCCAGGAACGATTACAATTACTGGTACAACAGGAACATTTTCTTCAAGTGAAGATCCGAATGTCAATACCAGCCATGGACAGTGTGGTGCAGGAATAGGTGATCGTTTAGATTCCTTTACTGTAACCGTTACCATTGACGAAAACGGTAACATTGTAACAGGTGGTAGTGATAATGGAGACAGTGGCAAGACCGACAACGGTTCTGCAAGCAATGCTCCTGCTACAAAGAACACCTCCGGCACACCAAAAACCGGTGATACAACCACCGTTCCAGCGGTTGCAGTAGGTCTGACTTTAACGGCTGCTGGTGTTGTTGCGTTCATCAGCAAGAGAAAGAAGTAAACCGCACGAATCATTTTTCTATTTGAATTAAAAACCGCCGCAGGATGGACGATTTCCTGCGGCGGTTTTGTTCTGTAATTATGCAAATTTTTTCAGAAATGCTTCTGGTTTTTGTTCAATCATGCGATTTGCAACAGCATCACACGTTGCAATCAGCATCCGTTCATAGGTGCATTGCAGTGGGGAAACCTGATTTTCATCGCCAGTTTCCAGCCGATTCATACAGCCGCAAGCGTTCGTGCAGCGGTTTTTCAAGGCACATTCCTGACAGCGGTTCGGTGTTGCCTCCCGATGAATCAACTTCCGAACTTTTTCCTTGTCCAGCCCGTGAAAAACATCGCCCAGCAAATACGCCGGATCATTAATGAATTGCGTGCAGGGATACAACGAGCCGTCCGGTGTAACGGGCATCTGCCGAAGCCCTAAATGACAGCGTTCACCGGAGCAGTGCCCCCGAATGCTGTCCTGAATTTTCCCGTCAAATGTTCCGAAGTAGAACGGTGTTCCCTGTAGAAATTGCTGTTCGTAGAACGCTGCCGTTTTCTGTAACTCTGCCTGGAGCTGTTCCAGATGGGCATCTGTCCAGTGTACCCGTTTTCCATATGCGAGGGTTGCATTCATGTTGCGAAAGCCAAGCCGATACAGATATTTGACAGAGTCGGTGTAGGTGTCGACTGCCTCCGGAGCAATCGTCATCATCGCATAACTGTTCGGGAGTTGTTCCAGCAGCAATTTTGCATTGCGTTCCAAGTCGGAGAATGTTCCTTTGCCGTCCAGATACCGCCGGCAGCGGTCTTGTCCTGTGCCGTCAAACGATAAACCAATGTGCATCCCGATGGATTTTGCATACTGGATAAACTCCTTGTCCAACAGGGTGCCGTTGGTGGTCATCTTGCATTGAAACGGGATACCAGTTTCTTTGGCATGCTGTTGACAGCGAGTAACTGCTTTTTGTAGCAAACCTTTTTCCAGCAGTGGTTCTCCGCCGAAAAAACAGATGCCAGCAGTTGTTCCGCTCTGAAAGATATAGTCGCAGGCAGCATTTAAGACGGTTTCGGACATGACACAATTTCGTTTTTCGTGAACGCAGTAGCTGCAATCTAGATTGCATTGGTCAGTGAGGTGGAGTGTAACGTGCAAGAAAACGCCTCCCTTATGGCTGTTCTGGGGCAGCAGTTGTGGTGGTTGTAGTCGGTTGTGGTGTGGTAAGAGCCCCTTCAAACATGGGTTCTGTTGTCATGGTTGTAGTGGGTTGTGGTGTCGTGAGAGCCCCTTCAAATATTGGCTCTGTTGTCATAGTTGTAGTGGATTGTGATACAGGGAAAGTTCATTCCAGTATGGTTGTCGTTTCCTGTGGTATGATAATGTCTCCGGCTAATACAGGTTCAGTTGTAGTGGGTTGCGGTGTTGTGAGAGCACCCTCAAACATGGCTTCTGTTGTGGTGGTTGTAACAGGTGGTGTGGAAATCGTTGTTTCCTGTGGAATTGCTGCCGCTCCGCTCATTGCGGTTGTGGTCTGTGCAGTCGTGGCAGTTGTGCCGGGCTGCGGTGGGTCAACTGGTGTAACAGGTAAGTTTCCGCATCCGTTTAAGAGTGTCGTTGCAGCAAGTAGCGTTGCTGCTTTTGCCAGATAGGCAGGAGCTTGATACTCCTTCATCGGTTTCCATTGCATGACGCAACATCCTTTCTTTCTTTTTTCATAAAGCATCCCCAAAATATCAGGAATCCGAACTTGTCACCGCATCCGATTCAGAAATGTCAATTTCCCCAGCCAATTGCAGCAGTTCTGATGTGGTTGAAGTGGTTGTTGTCGGGGCAGTTGTTTCGACTTCTCCAGCAAGTGCTGTCTGTGTTGGTTCAGAATTAGACGGCTGTCCGCTGCATCCGCCGAGTACAGTTGCAACAGCGAGCAGGGCAGCTGCTTTTTTCAGGTAGGCAGGCAGTTCCGCCTTGGAAACAGGACTCCATTGCATGGCAATTCTCCTTTGAAACAGAAATTTTAGAAATTACTTTACAAAAACAGTTTAACATTTTTTAAAATACCTGTCAAGACGGCTGTACGAAGAAAATGACAAATCTAATGAAATTCTATAAAAAATGAACAAAAATGCATTTCAGAAAGTAAGGTTTTTAGAGCCGCAGAGTTGTTTTTTTAGGGCAGCAGCATCAGAGATGCAGAGAAAAGCCGACTGCTCTTTTCAATTTACAGGAAATTTTTAAAAAAGGAAAAAACATGTTATAATAAAGTTGGACAGATGAAAAAATAGTTGTAGCTGATGATAAAATGACTTTTTTTACATCTGAATATGAAAACAGGAGGGATTCAGAATGAATACTAAGAAAATGTTGGCGATTCTGGCAGCTCTGAGTATGCTGGGTACAACAGGTTTGACCGTTGGAGCAGAAGACACTGCTGCAACAGAACCAGCAGTGGAAACAGTCGTTACAACGGAAGCCGAAGCAGAAACAGCCGTTTCGGAAATTGCAGAAACAAGAACAGAAACCACTGCTATGGATGAAGCAAAAATGGAAGTCAACGAAACTACGGTAACAGAAGAAACAGCAATCACCACGACAATTGTACAATCCGAAGAACCTACCTCCACGACGACTGCGGTAAAAAGTGATGCAGATGGTGTTGAAACAACAGTAGCAGTAACTGGAACAGAATCTGCTTCTGTTACGACGACGACCACGTATTCCGCAGAAGAAACTTCAAAAATTATGGAAGAACTGCAAAAGCAGATCGATAATTTGATCGATGAGATTCAGTCCGGCTCTAATCCTGACTTGCTTCCGGATGAAGAAAATGTAGAGATGCTTCCGGACTATTCGAGCGATAACATTCTTCAGCTGGAGGATGGAACATGGATCGGCACGTATCATACATACTATGTTGACGAAGAGGGCTATACTTATCAAGTCGTTTATTATGTAAAGACGGATGGAACAAAAGATATTTTCTACGTGACCTACTATGACGATTTTGATCACAATGATGCATTGGTTTGCTCGGACAATCCGTTTTATGATGAATTTTATGTGCAGTTCACAACATTCTACAAAACCTTGGAGAATACAAGTGACTACTATGTTCTTTATTGTACAACTGATGCAGGGGTCAATCCAACCATGTATGTCGTTGTAGAAATGACAGATGGAAATCTGGTATTCTATGCAATTTCTCAGGATGGAATCCAGCAGGTTGATAAGATTCCGACCTTTGAATTTGATGACGATTCCAAAAAGCCGAATGATTCGGCACGCCCGACTGCTGCCGTACAGAAATCAACAAGTAGCACACCAAAAACAGGTGACATGGCGACTGCTCCAGCGGTTGCAATCGGCTTGACTTTGACGGCTGCCGGTGTTGTTGCATTCCTGAATCGAAAGTATAAGTAAAATCATGGTGTTTGTTCCGTTCTGGAACTTATATCAAAACACAAAACCGCCGCAGAATGGATGATTTCCTGCGGCGGTTTTGTGTTTTATCGCTTTGATTTAGTCGATGCGTTCCAGCAATGCCACTGCATGAACAGCAATGCCCTCTCCCGAACCAGTAAAGCCCAACTTTTCTTCTGTTGTAGCCTTGACGCTGACATCCGAAACGGGAATCTCACAGCAAGCAGCAATGTTTTCCCGCATTGCAGAAATGAATCCGGCTAACTTCGGACGTTGGCATAAAATGGTCGCATCCAGATTGCCGACCTGATAGCCCTCATTCCGAACCAGCCGAACAACTTCTTTTAAAAGCAGCATACTATCTGCTCCGGCATAGCGTGGGTCGGTATCCGGAAAATGCTTGCCGATGTCACCCAGTGCAACCGCTCCCAGCAGAGCATCAGAAATGGCATGCAGCAGGACATCTGCATCAGAATGTCCGAGCAGTCCCCGTTCAAAGGGGATTTCCACGCCGCCTAAAATCAGCTTTCGATTTTCGACTAAGCGGTGTACATCATATCCGTGACCAATTCTTATTTTGTGCATGTTGATTCCTCCATTCGTTTTTCCAGCAGCATCCGAGCAATGAAAATATCTTCGGGCGTGGTGATTTTCAAGTTGGTGTAGTCACCAATGGTCATGTAAACCTTGCAGTTAATGGCTTCTGCAAGTTGGCAGTCATCTGTAAAATCAAGGTGATGTTCCAGTGCAAAATCTACAGCTTCGAAGTAGATTCGCTTCTGGAAAACCTGTGGTGTCTGCGTGCTGTAAAGGTTTGGGCGGTATGGGGTATCGACAATCAGCCCATCATTGACGACTTTAATGGTATCTTTTACCGGAACGCCGAGCGTTGCACCGCCGAACACTTCCGCATCATGAATGACAGCGGTAATGTGTTCCGGCTTTACAAGCGGTCTTGCACCATCGTGAATGGCGAACAGTTTTGTTTCTTTTGAGGCAGCCCGAACACCGTTCAGGACACTTTCCTGTCGAGTTGCACCGCCAGGAACGATTGCAGAGCATTTTTTCAGTTGTAAGTCTGCAATGGTCTTTTGAATGGCATCGTGGTCAATGGGGCGAGCAACCACAATAAATTCTGCAATGCGGTCGCAGTGTTCCATTGCTAGCATGGACATGCCAATGACGTTGGTTTGTCCGAGCGGCAGGAGTATTTTATTTTGTCCTTGCATACGGGTGGCATTTCCGGCACAAACGAGAATCCCGGAAGTATCTGGTGAAGAAGTCATGAAAACTCCGTCCTTTCTATCATAGATAAAATCAGTATAGCACGAAAAAGGGGGTTCGGTCAAGTAAAAAAGTCATAGTTTGTTTTTGTGTGGTATGTCCTTGTGGTTATAAAAAGATGCAGAGAAGCGTTCCCCCTGCATCTTTCCCTAGATTTTCACAAATTCCGAATAGCATTGCCCAGAGCGACAACCTCCGGTAGTGTATTAAAAATAGAGGGTGCAAACCGCACTGTTCCGCCGTCTATCGTCCCAATTGCACGATGTGCCAGCGGTGCACAGTGCAGCCCAGCCCGTAGACAAAAGCCCTTTTGGTCGAGTAATTCTGCTGTTTCTTCAGAAGATAAATTTTGTATATTAAATGAAACAATGGGTGCATAAGCAGCCCCCGGCTGTCGATAAACAGTCACCTGCGGCATGGTTTGCAGCATGGATAATAACTTGTTGCAGCAGGTCGTTTCATGCTGGAAAATTGTAGCTGTTCCGGTTTTTTTGACGAAGGCAATTCCTGCCCGCAAAGACAGAATTCCAGCAATATTCAGCGTTCCGCATTCCAGACGGTCAGGCAGAAAATCCGGCATTTCCAGTTTTGCAGAAAGGCTGCCCGTTCCGCCATATAACAATGGTTTAATGGGAAATTTGGTGTCAGTAATCAGCAAGCCTGTTCCGGTTGCACCATATAGTCCCTTGTGTCCGGCGGTGCAGAGGATATTGATTCCATCCGACATCTGTACCGGCAGCGTTCCGCAAGCCTGTGCACCATCGGCAATCATGCAAATATCATGCTCGTTACAGAGGGCAGCCAGTTCCCGATAGGGAAGAATCTGTCCTGTGACATTGCTGGCAAGTGTACAGATAATGGCTCTGGTATTGGGGCGAATGCGTGCCCGAAATGCAGCAATGGTTTCCTTGTCATCGACTGAAACCGGAGCAATACTGCACTGCACCCCTCGTTCTCGTACCATTGCTGCCACTGGACGCAATACAGCATTGTGTTCCAGATTGCTGATAATCACATGGTCGTTGGGCTGTACGATGCCCTGAATGGCGAGGTTTAAAGCGTGCGTACAGTTTAGACAAAAGATGGTATTTTCCGGCTTTCCGCCGAAAAAGGCAGCAGCTTCTTCTCTTGCAGCAAAAACCTGTTCTGATGTGCGTTCCGTGAGCTGATGACCGCCCCGACCAGCGTTTCCGCCGTATTTCAGCATCGCCATTTCCATTGCCTGCCGAACAGAGCGTGGCTTTGGAAAGGTCGTTGCAGCGTTGTCAAAATTAATCACTGTGCATCACGCACATTCCGCAGAGATAAAAAGGGAATGTCGTTTTCCTTCAGCAGGTCTGCAATGGGTTTGCAAGCCCCTTTTGTCTGCAATAAATAGCTGCATCCCTCCGGTGTGGCGTGTACTTGCCGCTGAATCCGGCAGGGATAACCGTATCGCTGCAAAATAGTTTGTGCCTTTCGGGCTTGGGTATCGGACTGCATGCCGACTTGACATTCCAACATCATTCTCTCCCCCTTTCTTCTTTTCGGATACTACTATTTTATGCGGAGATTGCAGAAACGTGCGGACGGGAATTTCCATGAAAATTTTGTGAAATCCCTTGCAATTCTGGCGGAAGCTTGTTACAATAGAAATAGAAAAAAAGAGAAAAAAGAATCCGAAACCAACCAAATCAAAACAAAAATTTGGTTGCAGCTGGAAGAAATTGGAGGATTCTGCAAGGCTTACAGAATCGAGAAGGGTGTGACAACAAACCAGTGAGATGGACAGAGTTGATGACGTGGTGTCAGGATGCAATCAACAGTTTGTTCAGTATCCTGAAAACCACAGAATTGGTGGATGTATTTGATATTTTGGTGCTTTCCTATTTGGTCTATTGGGTGATTAAATTGGTACGGGAAACCCGTGCCGGACAGTTGATGAAAGGGATTGTACTATTATTCATTGCGTACATCATTGCAAAGTTTTTACAGATGAAAGTCGTTTCCTACCTGATGGAGCAGGCATTCAGCATTGGCGTGATTGCCCTGATGATTATGTTCCAGCCGGAACTGCGGCGAGCATTGGAAAAGGTGGGGAATAGTAAGTGGGGGCTGTCCTTGGGACTCTCTATGCCCACAGGAGATGCAGCCGTCTGGGGGACGGCAATTGAAGCGATTTGCGATGCCTGCGTGGAACTGTCTGCAACGGCCACCGGTGCATTGATTGTTGTCGAGCGGCAGACACGTCTGGGCGAACAGATTGACAACGGAACAATTTTGAATGCAACGCCCAGCAAGGA
>UMGG01047852.1_pt1 | contig 16515 bp, 10 predicted proteins | sample 1965211 | NCBI WGS metagenome assembly UMGG01 (sample SAMEA4836064, study PRJEB28245) | human gut metagenome | biome: gut microbiome; material: fecal sample | place: Denmark | collected 2008 | reverse complement strand
GGCCCGCCGCGCGCTGGAAGTTGCCGCTGCGGGTGGGCACAACCTGTTGATGGTGGGCCCGCCGGGCACCGGCAAAAGCATGCTGGCCAAGCGCCTGCCGGGCATCCTGCCGCCGCTCAGTTATGAGGAAGCGCTGGAAACCACCGCGATTTATTCCGTTGCCGGACTGGTGCAGGCCGGGACCGGATTATTGCAGCAGCGACCGTTCCGCAGCCCCCACCACAGTGTCAGCGCCGCAGCCATTGCGGGCGGCGGCACAGTGCCCCGCCCCGGCGAGGTCAGCCTGGCCCACAACGGCGTACTGTTTTTGGACGAGCTGCCAGAGTTCAGCCGCGAAGCGCTGGAGGTGCTGCGCCAGCCAATCGAGGACGGGTGCATCTCCGTGAGCCGGGTACACGGCACCGCCACCTACCCCTGCCGTTTTATGCTGGTTGCCGCCATGAACCCCTGCAAGTGCGGGTATTATGGTTCCGGCGTGCGGGAATGCAGCTGCACGCCCAGTGCGATCGAGCGCTACCGGCAGCGGATTTCCGGCCCGCTGCTGGACCGCATTGACCTGCATGTGGAGGCCCGCCCCGTGGAGTACGACGCCCTTGCCGCCAAAACCGGCGGCGAGCCGAGCACCAATATCCGTGCGCGGGTGGCCGCGGTACGCGCCATGCAGGCCCAGCGCTACCAAGGCCTTGGCTTTACCTGCAACGCCCAGCTGCCCAGCGGTATGCTGCGCCGCTACTGCCCGCTTGCCCCCGCCGCCGAAAAGCTGCTGCGCGGTGCGTTTGAACGCATGGGCTACAGCGCCCGCGCCTATGACCGCATCCTGCGCGTTGCCCGCACCATTGCCGACATGAACGGCGTGGAACAGATCGGCGCCGCAGAACTGATGGAAGCGCTGCAATACCGGAGAATGGACAGGGCGGTAGGCAAATAAGTGCTTGACCTTATTTGCCCAATGAATAAATAATAAAGAATAATTAAAAATGTTGGTGGATCGCAGTGCTACGCACTGCTCAGAATTATTAGTGCTCTATGGATTACAGAACTCTAATATTTTTTGAGCGTTGCGTCAGCAACGCGGTCCACCTGCATTATTCTTTATTCTTTTTTCATTATTCTTTCTATTTGACTCGTTCCTTTTCGGAACGGGCAAAATAGAACATCCACTGCTGCAAAATTCCGGCGTTGCCATAAGCCGGGAAGGGGTTCTGCCCGGCGTAATGCTGGTCGATCACACGCTGGATCCACACATCCACGGGGGCACACTCCATGCGGCCATAGGCAAACAGGGCTACGCAGTTGGCCACCTTGATGCCCACGCCGTGCTGCTGCATCAAAGCTTCCAGCAGCCGGGCATCAGGCAGGGTTTCCAGCGCGGCAAGGTCCAGCGCTCCCGCTGCAACCGCCTGGGCGGCAGCCAGAACATACGGGGCGCGGTAGCCCAGCGCGCAGTCCCGCAATGCCTGCTCCCCTGCCGCAGCAAGCGCCTGCGCCGTTGGGAACGCATACAGCACATTCCCGCCCGGCTGCAGCAGCGGCGCACCGTACCGGGTACACAGCGTTTCCACGCAAGCCTGAATGGCCGGGATATTTTTGCGCTGGCTGATGATAAAGGTAACCAGCATCTCCCAGGCGTCCTGGCGCAGAATGCGGATGCCCGCCCCGGCCCGGGCCGCTGCGCAAAGGTAGGCATCCTGTTTGGGCACCGCGGCGCGGATGGCCGCATAATTGCGGTTCAAATCAAAATAGCGGTGCCAGAAGCCCTGCCATTCTTCCGGGGTACAGCTAGCTGTATACGTATCACCGCTGCCGGGCTGCAGGTACAAAAGCTTATCCCCGGCCAAAAACCGCCAGCCCTGCGGCGTTTGCGCAATGCGGAACGCCTGGCCGCTGGCGGCTATTTTTTGCAGATCGAAATCACCTGGTATCGTTACGGTCATGGCTCGCGCAGCACCTCCAGCATGCGGCGGGCGCTGCCTTCCCACGAGTATTTTTTCAGTACGGCGGCGGCATCCCGGCCGGGGGTTACATGGTCCACACTGCCGTGGTTGGTGGAAAGGTCAATGTAATCAGCGTGGGAGCCGTAAATTTCCCGCATGCAGGGGGTATTGCTCACCATCACGCGTGGAGCACCGCAGGCAATGGCTTCCAGCGGGGGGATGCCGAACCCCTCATACAGCGTGGGGAACAAAAACGCCTTGCAGTTTTCCATCAGGCTTTTGGCTTCGCCGTCCGTCACATAGCCAAGATACATCACGTTGTTCAGGTGGTCCAACCCCAGGGCAGCGGCCTCTTTGGCAAGGCTGCCGCCGCCCGCAATTGCAAACATAACCTGGGGTTTGCTCTGCGCAGCGCGCAGCACCCAGGGAAAGTTCTTATTTTTAAGTAGGTTGGACATTGAGAAATAATACTCGCCCTTTTTCAGCTGCGGCCACTTGCTGTACTCACCAAACAGCATGGGGTCAGGGCGCACGCGCTGCATATGCTGCCAGGCGTTATACACCACGGTGATCTTTTCGGGGTTCACATGGTAATATTTCACGATCTCGCTTTTGGAAAATTCCGAGACCGTCACGATTTTTCTGGCCTTTTTGGCAATGGCCGCATACTGCATACAGTGCCAGACAGCGCTGGTGCGGCCGCGCAGGTCGGTATAAAAATCCGGGCGTGCTTTATAGCACACATCATGCACCACGGCAATGCCCTCGTTCCCACGGTGGAACATGGGAATAACGTTGCACATGCCCAGCCAGCAGCGCCCGCTTTGTGCCAGATATCGGCCATACACCCGCTGCCAGCCCAAAATGCCGCTGGACTGCGGCAGGGTGACCACCTTGATATTGCGGTATTCAGGAACGATACAATCCGGCGGAACCGCCACTTCCAGCTCGCCGGGTTCCAGCATGGGGTCCATGGCAGCGAGTATTTCCCGCGCATAGCGCTGGATGCCGGAAAGCTGCTGCACAAAAAACGAACCGTCTACTGTATACTTAGGCATTTTCATTCTCCTTATAAACGGCACCGCGTTACTGCGTCAGGATGCCGTATTGGTATTTGCACTGCAAAATGCGCTGCACGCTTTCGTCCAGTCTCTGCTGGGGGATGGTACCATCCTGCACAGCTTCCAGCACGGCGGTATAGGCATCGGCAAGGCCGTTGGGCATCAGCAGCAGGTCTGCACCGGCCTGCAGCGCCTTGACCGCCGCCTGACCGGGGGTATACACATCGGTGATGGCCTGCATCGCCAGCGAATCCGTCACGATCAAGCCCTGATAGCCCAACTCCCCGCGCAAAAGATCGGTCAGCATGACGCTGGAAAGAGAGGCCGGGGTATCGTCCCCTGTTACCTGCGGCACGGTAATGTGGGCCGCCATAATCAGCGGAGCATTGTTCACATTTTGGGCAAAGGGCACCAGCTCACAGCTGCGCAGGTCATCCAGCGTTTTGTTCAGCGTTACGGTGCCAACGTGGGTATCCTCGCTGGTATCGCCATGGCCGGGGAAATGCTTGAGGGTGCAGGCAATGCCCGCATCGGCAAACCCGGCGCACGCCCCGCCCACAAGGTCGGCGGCGGTCTGCGGTTCACTGCTGAATGCGCGGGTACCGATGACCGGGTTATCGGGGTTGGTGTTCACATCGGCCACAGGGGCAAAATCCAGGTTAAAGCCGTATTCTTTTAAGTAGCCGCCAATGGTGCGGCCCATGGCGCGGGCATCTTCCGGGTTACCGGATGTTCCCACCGCCGAAGCGCTTTCGTATTGGGGCAGGTCAAACGCGGCATTGTTGGCAAGGCGCGCCACCAGGCCGCCCTCCTCATCAATGGCAGTAAAAAGCGGCGTATCGCTCGCCTGCTGCAAATCGTCCAGGAATTGGGTGATCTGCTGCGTGCTTTCCAGATTTTTGCCAAAGATCACCACGCCGCCCACCGGGTACTCCGCCAAAGTCTGGCGCATGGCATCCGTCAGTTCGGTCACGCCGTCCGCCTTGGCATCGTTGATCTGGTCCTGCGTTTGGCTTAAGTCCAGGGAATCGGGTCGAACAAGAAAGAGCTGCCCCACCTTTTGTTCCAGCGTCATCTCCTCCAGCAGCTGCTGCACGAGGTCCGGCTCCGGGGTGGGCTGTTCCGTGGGTGCTGCCTGCGTGGTTTGGGCTTGCTGTGTTGGTGCTTCGGTCGGCTGGGCCGCCTTATTGGGGAGTACATCTTTTGGGGCAGCAGAACAGGCGCACAAGACTGCCGCCAAAACGGTTGACACAAATGCCGCGAATCTTTTTTTCATGCTTACCGCCCCCTGCTGTTTGTCTAAGGTGTATCCTCTAATAAGATAAACGAAGAAGTCATCCAAATTGTTACATAAAAGAAAAGGCATTTTTCCTATCCATATTTTCACAGGGAAATATCTTTGGGCAATACCGCATAATTCTAAGTGCCGATACGGCGAGCGAGGTGCGGCAGATGCTAAGCCAAAAGCGCAGATAATACTGGATGCTGCAAAGGTGAGCGCCGCCAGTGGCGGAAACAGCGAACCGAAGCAGGGGCAGCGGTCGCAGAGTGCGAGGGGCTTTTGCCCCCGAAGCACGATGCGGGTACCGCAACCCGACATTATCGAGCATTTTGGCAACGCAGATGCCGTGCCGCAGCCGCCGGAGCGGTGCTTGAGCCGTTAGGCGGGAATTGTGCGGTATTGCCTATTGTATTTTGATTATACCATGTCTCGCGGCAGAATGGAACGGAATTTACAGGAATCAAGTGGTAAAATCCCGCATTACTCTGCAAAAAGCCCTCGGCACAGTGGTTTTGCACCGTGCCGGGGGCTTTGCATTGGTTCAGGCTTTGCTGCCGGACCGATTATTCATCATCAACGGTATTGTCATTGCCAACTGGGTCTTCGGCGGCAACATCGGCGGTTTCGGGGGTGGCTTTCTCCTCGGCTTCCAGCGCTGCCTTGTCATAGGCAAAGGCGTTCAGGGCGTCAGTGCTCACTTCATACACAACGCCTGCTGCGCCGGAGCTGCGCAGGTAGCACAGGGTATCGTCCTCGGCGTCGTTGCCGCCAAAGCTGCACTGGATGCTGGTGCCGTCCGATGCGATCAGGGTAACGATGGCATTGGGGGTATCCAGACCATACACGGCATCGGCCTGCGGTTCGGTCACGCTCCACTTGGTTTTCAGATCGCAGATGGTGCTCGCCATCTTTTTGACGATATCCTGATTCAGGTTATACTCCGCATCATCCGTCAGCGTCCAGGTGCTGTCATTCTGGGCAAAGCTCAGGGTTCCGCCGTTGGCGGTCTGCACCACCATCTTGGTCACATCGTCCACATCTATGTCCGTAATGCTCTGGGCAGCATACAGCTGCTTTGCGGTTTTGCAGATGCCGCTCAGGGCCGAACTGTCCAGCGTATACACCGGGCCGTCTGCGCTCAGGCGGGCATACCAGTTGTTTGTGATGGAGTTCTTGCTGCCAACGGTCAGCGTCCATTCGGTATCTGCCGTTTTCAGGCTCAGCTCATAAGTCGGGGTATCAAAGCCCATGCTGGCAACGTCGGCGTCATCGCTCAGTTCGCGCAGCGCGGTCAGAGCGGTCATGCTGTCGGCAACGCCTTGGGTCTTACCCTGGTCAAGGGGCAGCGCGGGGTCAGAATCCAGTGTCCAGGTATCATCCGTTTTGGTCAGGGCGGATTCCAACGTTGCGCCATCGCTGGCGTCTTTGTAGGCAATCGCGGTCACACTGTCAGCATCCAGGCTGCACAGTGCAATGCTGGTATCCTCTTCCTCGGTGTCTGCATGGTTCAGCACGCCAAGGGCAACGCCCAGCACAACCACCACGGGAACCAGCACAAAAAGGGGCAACATTTTCTTTGTGTTCATTGGCTGTTATCTCCTAAGGTTTCTGCGGCACTGGAAATATCAACGGCGGCGGCGCACCAAAGTGATGGCAATACCGGCCACGATAAAGGCCAGCGGCACCACGATGGTAAACAGCAGGCCAAGCAGCATGGTGGCCTTGGCAGGTACCGTCAAGGTTTCGGCGCTCATACTCTTGCTGTCAATCACCACACCGTTTTCTTCGCCGGTCATCCAGTTCATGGTACTTGTTAGTAGCTGTGCGTTGCCACCAATCAACAACGAGGCATATTCCCTAGCGACATACTCTATCCCCTTGCTGTTCAGTAGATTAGCGCAGTTCACCCACACTACCTTTGCACCAGTGGTGCTGTTGCTGGCGGCAACGGCAATGTTAAAGGGGCCGTTGGGATCATTTGCCCCCTGCTCGGCGGTGGTAGCCTCGGCGTAATCCTGCATGGAGTATGCCGTGCTGCTGGTGCTCAGCAGGGTGGTCAGGGTCAGGTCATCGGTGCTGTCGCCTTTCACAATGCCCTGTGCCACGGGGGTAAAAACATACATGCCGTCAGTTATGCCCGCGGTGATATCGTTGGAGCTCAGGCTCGGCAGCAGGTAGGTCTGCGGGTAGCGGTAAGCGTAATAGTTGCTGTCGTTTTCAATCACAAGGCCTTCCTGGCGGGTCATGCCGTACTCTGCCAGCAGGGCATCCAGGTTGGGGGTGCTCACCGTCAGATCAGTGGTCACAAACAGGTGGCCGCCGTTTTCCAGATAGGTCTTGATGGCAGCGGCATCCAGGGTGGAAAGGTCCGTCTGCGGGTCGTTGATCAGCAGGGCTGCGGCATCTTCGGGCACTGTATCGGTGGTCAGCAGGTTCAGGTCCTGCATGGTAACGCCGGAATTATCCAGCGTTTCGGTAAAATCGCTTTCCAGGCTGGATTCGCCGTGGCCGGTCAGCTGGTACAGCACATAGCTGTTCTCCCGCGTGACCTTGGCAATGCCGGAGGACAGCGCGTTCTCAGCGGAGAAGCTCATTGTGTAGCTGCCGGTGGTAGAATAGCTGGAAAAATCCGCCGTGTACATATCATTGTAATCTACCACGGTGTGGTTATCCCCGCAGACAAGGATCACGCTGGAGGAGCTTGCGTTCTGCGCGTCATACTGCTGTGCAAAGGTGGGGTACAGCGCGGGGTCGCGCTGCTGCCAGGTAAAATGGCTGCTTTCGCCCGCATAGCGGTCCAGAATTCGCGTAATGTTGGAATCCTCGTTGCCGGTTTCCGCCAGGTAATAGGCGGTCACATCGGTGTTCAGTTCCTGCAGCATGGTTTTGGTGGTATCGCTCAGGGTGAACATTTTGCCGGTGGAAATATCAAACTGGGTAAACTTGGTGGGCACCGCACCCACCACAAGGTTGAGCAGAATTACCAGCACCAGCACCACAACGGCCAGCACGCTGGCGTAAGCACCGCTGCGCAGGCTGCGGCGGCGCGCTGCCTGCTGTGCCTGGTTAGGGGCAGGGGCATTGGCCGCGTTCTTTTTCTTAAAGTTCATCGTCGGACCCCCCTCTTTAATTCCAGCGGCGGCGTTCCAGTGCCTGACCCGTCAGGAAGAGGAACAGTCCCGCCACCGATAGATAATACACAATGCCGGTCACGCTGAACATGCCGCCCACAAAATCCGTAAACGGCTGGAACAGTGCCAGCGCGCCAAGCACGCTGTTAAAGCCGGTCAGCAGCCAGGCCGGGCGCAGCTTAAACAGCAGCACCAGCACCACGGCACCGCCGCAGAACACCGCGCTGCCCACCGTGACATTTTTGCAGGCCAGACCGACCAGCAGAGCCACAACCGCCAGCACCACGCAGAACACGATGAATGCCAGCGTGTTGCCGCTGGTGAACAGGCTCTTGATGCCGTTCATCAGGTAGCAGATCAGCAGCGCACCAAAAGTAGCCAGGTACGCAATGATCTGGTTTTCCGTCAGGGCGGAGACAAAGGTGCCGATGGCAATGCAGGCAGCGCCCATCAAAAAGTACGCCAGCCAGGTGGCGTAAGCGCTGGTAAGGGAGATGGTGCCAAAGGCCGTGAGCACCAGCGGCATGATGGCCGCTGCCGCCATGGGCACGGCAAACACCGCCAGCTGGGCAAAGTACTTACCCATCACGATAGAAGGGATACCCACCGGGCTGGTGAGCAGCAGCTGGTCGGTTTTATTGCGGCGTTCATCCGCAAAGCTGCGCATGGTCAGCGCCGGCAGCAAAAACAGCATGACCAGCGTGGTAGAATACAAAACGGTTGAAAAATCCGACGTGCCATACACCAGGCAGTTGGCGGAGTAATATAGCCCGATAAACGCCAGCATAACACCAATGACAACATAGCCGACCAGGCTGGTGAAATAGCTGCGCAGTTCCCGCTTAAAAATGGCAAACATGGCTCACTCTTCCTCCTTTTGGTCGTTTTCGGCTTCCGGTTGTTCCGGCGTATCATCCGCCGGGGCCTGCGGTTCGGCAGGCTCAGCAGACTGTTCCGGCTGTGCGGCAGCCGCTTCCGGAGCCGGTTCTTCGGTTTCTTCCGGCTGGGCTTCCTCCGGTGCAGTCTCGGTGATCTGTAGGAAGATATCCTCCAAACTCATCGTATCACTTGTCAGGGACACAACCGGGCAGCCAGCTTCGGCCAGCGCCTTGGACAGGGCCGCGCGCAGGTCTGCACCGGCGGTGCTGGTGGCGGTAAAGCTGACTTCATCGCCCTTTTCTGCGGTCACGCGCAGGTCGGTCAGGCCCTCCACCTTGGCGGCAGCGGCCAGAATCTGTTCTTTGGTGCCAAGTGCCGTGGCGGCAATCATGCCGCGGGCAGCCAGCTGGGCGGCCAGCTCTTCCGGCGTGCCCTGGGCGGCCACTTTACCGTGCGCAATAATCAGCACGCGGTCACAGATCGTCTGCACTTCGCTCAGGATATGGCTGGAAAGGATGACGGTGTGGGTCTCTCCCAGGTCATGGATGAGGTTGCGGATCTCGATCATCTGGGCGGGGTCCAGGCCAACGGTGGGTTCGTCCAGAATGATCACCTTGGGGCTGCCCAGCAGCGCAGCGGCAATGCCAACGCGCTGGCGGTAGCCTTTGGAAAGGTTGCGGATCAGCCGCTTTTCCATCTCCTGCAGCCCAGCGCGCTGCACGGCCTGCGCTACATCCTGCACGCGGTCCGCTTTTTTCTTTTTGCCTTTCAGCTCGCTGACAAACAGCAGGTATTCCTGCACGGTCATATCGGTATACAGCGGCGGAATTTCCGGCAGGTAGCCGATGCAGGCTTTGGCCTCCTTGGGTTCTTCCTGAACATCATGGCCGTCAATGGCAACGGTGCCGCCCGTGGGCGCAAGATACCCGGTGATCATGTTCATTGTGGTGGATTTGCCGGCGCCGTTGGGCCCCAGCAGGCCGTAAATACAGCCGTCCTGCACAGTGAAGCTGATATCATCGACCGCGGTGTGTTTTCCGTAACGCTTGGTCAAATGCTTGACTTCGATCAATGGATGCACTCCCCTTTTCTTGGGGGCCGCCCGCCGCAGGGCAGGCGTACCCCTGAACTATCCAGAAGTATACTGCCTATTTGTGAAAATTGTGCGTCGTTTTTTTGCCAGGATGTGAAAATTGTGTGCACATGCAAAAGCACCCCTGCGCGGCTGCAGGGGTGCCAAATCAGCTTATTCTTTTGCTGCTTCGTTTCTTTTGCGGGGGGCAGCTTTAGGCAACACCGCACAATTCCCGCCTGACGGCTTAAGCACCGCTCCGGCGGCTGCGGCACGGCATCTGCGTTGCCAAAATGCTCGATAATACACAAAGTATTATCTGCGCTTTTGGCTTGGCATCTGCCGCACCTCGCTCGCCGTATCGGCACTTAGAATTATGTGGTATTGCCTTACTTTTTCTGTTTTCTCCGCTTTGCTTCCACAATGACGTCCGCAATGTGCATGGCAACATCATCCTTGCTTTGCAGCGGCAGCGCGGTGGAAATGCTTTCGGTAATCAGGGTTACAACGTTGGTATCCACGCCAAAACCGGCGCCGGGCACCTTGACATTGTTGGCCACAATCATATCCATGTTTTTCTTGTGCAGCTTGGCAGTAGAATTTTCGATCAGATCTTTCGTTTCCATCGAAAAGCCGCAGACAAACAACTGCTCCGGCTTGTGCTCGCCGACCCAGCCCAGAATGTCATCCGTGCGTTCCAGCTCAATTGAAAGTTCACCATCGTGCTTTTTGATCTTATCCTGCGCCACCTGGGCCGGGCGGTAGTCCGCCACAGCGGCGGCCATCACCAGGGCATCCGCATCCATGGCGTTGGCCTTGACAGCTTCAAACAGTTCTGCCGCGGTGGCAAAAGGCACCATTTTGACAAACGGAACCGGCGGCAAGTCGGAAGATGTCAGCAGCGTCACATCCGCGCCGCGCAGCATACAGGCGCGGGCCACGGCATAGCCCATTTTGCCGGTGGAATGGTTTGTCAGGTAGCGCACCGGGTCCATCGGTTCGCGGGTGCCGCCAGCGGAAACCACCACTTTCATGCCCTGCATGTCTTTTTCGTGTTCCAGCTCCCGTGCCACATAGTCCACCAGAACGCCCTCATCGGGCAGGCGGCCGGAGCCCGTATCGCCGCAGGCCAACAGGCCGGAACCGGAGGGAATGACGGTGAAACCGTAATGTTCCAGCGTTTTCAGGTTATCCTGGGTGATGGGGTTTTCCAGCATATGGGTGTTCATGGCGGGGGCCACCAGCTTGGGGCAGCGGGCCGCCAGGGTAACGGTGGTCAGCATGTCATCCGCCAGGCCGTGGGCCAGCTTGGCGATCACATTTGCGGTTGCCGGGGCGATCAGCATCAAATCCGCCGCGTTGGCCAGCGAAACATGGGCCACATCATACTGGAAGTTGCGGTCAAAGGTATCCACAATGCAGCGGTTGTTGGTCAGGGTTTCAAACACCAGCGGGGTGATAAACTCCGTGGCGTTTTTGGTCATCAGCACATGCACATTGGCGCCGGCTTTGGCCAGGGCATGGGCCACATTGGGCATTTTATAAGCAGCAATCCCGCCGGTAATGCCCAGCACAATGGTTTTGCCTTTCAGGTTCATGATAACACATCCTTATATTTGGCCGGGCTTCTGGCTGCCCGTATTGTTCTGCTTTTAAGTATATCCTGCCGGGGGGCAAAAGTAAAGGCAATACCGCATAATTCTAAGTGCCGATACGGCGAGCGAGGTGCGGCAGATGCCAAGCCAAAAGCGCAGATAATACTTTGTGTATTATCGAGCATTTTGGCAACGCAGATGCCGTGCCGCAGCTGCCGGAGCGGTGCTTAAGCCGCAAGGCGGGAATTGTGCGGTGTTGCCTAAAGGGAATTCAACAGTTGGCAAACGGGCTGCGAACTGCTATAATAAACTGTAATTTTACATTCTGCGCATTTTATACTTTTATAACAGGGCAACTCTGCATCATTCTAAGGCAATACCGCACAATTCTAAGTGCCGATACGGCGAGCGAGGCACGGCAGCTGCTAAGCCAAAAGCGCAGATAATACTTTGTGTATTATCGAGCATTTTGGCAACGCAGATGCCGTGCCGCAGCCGCCGGAGCGGTGCTTAAGCCGTCAGGCGGGAATTGTGCGGTGTTGCCCTAAGCCTATCGAACGGGAAACATTGCCGGGTTGCCAAGGATACGAGGTTTTACCCTATGATTCTTGCAGTTGATATCGGTAACAGCAACATCTGCATTGGCGGGCTGGATGGCATGAAGGTGCTGTTCACCGCGCGCATGGTCACCCGCCCGCGCTGCACCGGGGATGAATACACCGCCGAGCTGAAATTTCTGCTGGGCCGCCTTGGCGTTACCCCTGAAGCCTGTGAGGGCGTTATCGTGTGCAGCGTGGTGCCCGACCTGACCAAAGTTCTGGCCGATGCCTGCACCCGGCTGACCGGGCGCAAAGCCATGCTGGTCAGCCCTGCACTGAACACCGGGCTGACCTTTGCGGTGGACGCTCCGGACCGCGTGGGGCGGGACCGCATTGCCGATGCCACCGCCGCAGCCGCCCACTATCCCCTGCCCTGCATGACGGTGGACCTTGGCACGGCCACCACCTATAATGTCATTTCTTCCAAGCGGGCGTTCCTGGGTGGTTTTATCCTGCCCGGCGTGCAGACCAGCCTGCGGGCCATCAGCAGCGGCACAGCGCAGCTGCCGCCTATCTCGCCCGAAACGCCGGATCACCTGATTGGCCGCAACACGGTAGAATGCCTGAACAACGGCGTAATGTTTGGCACCGCAGCCATGCTGGACGGCCTGGCTGCCCGCGTGGAAGCCGAACTTGGCGAGCCGCTGACCGTGGTTGCCACCGGCGGCCTGGCCCCCTGCATCATGCCCTGCTGCACCCGCAAGGTGATTTATGATTCTGACCTGTTGTTCAAGGGACTGGCGATCCTGTACAGCAAAAACGCCGAATAAGCAAGTTTGCACGTTTTGTATTCTGCCTGCTATCAGAAAAGGGACCGGCATTTTCTGCCGATCCCTTTGTTTTATGTATTTTCCGAATGTTTTAGGCAATACCGCATAATTCTAAGTGCCGATACGGCGAGCGAGGTGCGGCAGATGCCAAGCCAAAAGCGCAGATAATACTGGATGTCTTATCGAGCATTTTGGCAACGCAGATGCCGTGCCGCAGCTGCCGGAGCGGTGCTTAAGCCGCAAGGCGGGAATTGTGCGGTGTTGCCTTTACATATCCGGCGTAACCATCACAGCGCCGTAATTGCGCACGCTCAGCACATGGCAGCTGCCCGCGCCAAACACAGCGTCAATGGCGTTCTTGTAGGTTTCCAGCAGTGCCAGCGGAACAAATGCCTGGATGGTACCGGCAAAGCCGCCGCCCTGCAAACGCCATGCGCCGCGGCCGTTCAGCACCTTCTGGCTGATGGCCAATGCCAAAGGCACGCCCTGCTCCTGCGGGTTCTTGATGCTGTAGGCGTTCTGGTTGAACTCAAAGCTGGAATGACCGCCCTCAATGATCAGCTGCAGGAAGCGGTCAAAATCATCTGCCTTGATGGCTTCATAGATTTCCCCGGCGCGGCGGCTGTCATTATAAAAATGGATGGCACGCACCACGGCGCGGTCGCCGGTCACTTTGCGCACTTCGGGGATGGCTTTCAGGAAGGTTTCCTCGTCCACATCGCGCAGAACCTTTTTGCCAAAAAATTCGGCAACGCTCTCCATCTCGCGGCGCACAGCGGCATAATCATCGGTCAGGTCAGCGTGGCTGCCCTTGGTATCGCTGATGCAGAGTGCAAAGCCCTTGGCTGCCAGATCAAACGGAACTTCGCGCACGACCGGATGGCCCACTTCCTTAAAGTCGATGGTGATGACCTTTCCCACGGCGCAGGCGGTCTGGTCCATCAGGCCGCAGGGCTTGCCAAAGAAAACATTCTCAGCATACTGGCTGATCATGGCGTTTTTGACCTGGTCGAAACGCTTCATGTCATTATCGTTGTACTCGCCGCGGAAGATAGCACCCATGCACACTTCAAAGGCAGCCGAGCTGGACAAACCGGAACCGCCCAGAACGTCAGAGGTGGTGTAGCAGTCAAAGCCGCCCACCTTGCCGCCGTCTTTCACAATGCCGGCAGCCACGCCGCGGATCAGGCTGGCGCTGTGCTCTGCTTCAACGGGCTGCGGGGTCAGGTCGCGCAGATTCACATCGTCGATCTTACCAAAGCCGTGGGAAATCACGCGTACAACGTTCTCGTCATTCTTGGCAACCACAGCAATGATATCCAGGTTTACGGCAGCTGCAATCACCACGCCGTTGTTATGGTCGGTATGGTTGCCGCCGATCTCGGTGCGGCCGGGTGCCGAGTACAAACACACTGTGCGGCCCGTGCCAAAGTTTTCTTCAAAATGGTCGATCATATCCACATAACGGACACGCTGGGCTGCCACAGTAGCAGTGTCTGCCCCATACAGCTTGGCAAAAGCCTGGTCGTAACCGCCGTTCAAGATATTTTGTTTCAGTTCCGCACTCGTTGCCATCGTTCATACACCTTTCTTCGTTTGGCTGTCCCTTGTAAAATATGCACAAAAACCGCGCGTTCTTTTTAGCTATGCAGCGCATTTTAGGCCAGTATCACGGCTTCTTGTACTCAGTATAACAAATTTTAGCAGGATGTAAACATCTTTTTTCAACGCGATTATGGACTTTTGATGAATCTTCTGATATAATGGTAAAAAATATGCTCCATCCTGTTCCGGCCTGCTGCGGTGGGCCCTGTTTTGGGAGCAGAATGGCGAACCACAACCAGATTTTGCAAGAGTGAGGGATTTGGTATGCCGACCATCGCAAAGCAATCTTATAAGCAGAACTATACCGATAATGTAGAGCTTTCCATTTTTAATTGTGGCCACGAATACTGCCAGCCGGGCCACACCTGGGGCCCCGGTGTGCGTGACCATTACCTGATCCATCTTGTTGTTGCGGGCAAAGGTGTGTATCAGGTCAACGGCGCTGCCTATAATTTGCAGGAGGGTGATCTCTTCCTCGCCAAACCCAACCAGCTCATCACCTATGCGGCAGATGAAACCGACCCGTGGGAATATTACTGGGTCGGCTTTAACGGTGCCTGCGCCAACAAGCTGGTGCAGCAGACCCCGTTCAGCGATGTGCAGCCCGTGCACCACTGCAAAGACCCCCAAAGCACCCGTGAAACCATTTATAATATCTACCTGGCCCGCGGCCCGGAACCGCAGTGCGAAGCCCTGATGACCGGCTACCTGTACCTGTTCATGGCCCAGCTGATGAAGGAAGCGCGCGAAGCCATGCCCAACACGCCGTCTTCCAGCAGCCAGTATGTGCTGGCCGCTATCAAGTATATTCAGTTCAACTATTCCCATGATATTTCGGTAGATGACATCGCCAAGGCGGTTGGGGTCAGCCGCAGCCATCTGTACCGCGTGTTCATGTCCAATGTAGGCCAAAGCCCGATTGACTATTTAACGGGCTACCGCATCAGCGAAGCGTGTTCCCTGCTGAAAAACACCGGGCTTTCCATCGCCGAAATCGCGGTCTCCGTCGGCTTTTTTGACCAGTTCTATTTTTCCCGCGTGTTCAAAAAGGTCAAAGGCGTTCCCCCCAGCAAGTACCTTGCCGCGCTGGAAAAAGACCCGCAGCTGGGGCTGGTATAAGCCATTTTCACACAATGTCCCACCATACGGCAGCACCTTGCTTTTTGGTGCTGCCGCTCAGTTTTTACCGGCAGACTGATATATTTGCCATAACATTAGAGCAAACGGAGCAAACCATGTCTTTGAAGAAAAATCAGATTTTTGAAACCACGATTGAAAACCTTTCCAGCGATGGCAGCGGCGTTGCCCATGTGGAAGGGCAGGCCGTTTTTGTACCCGGCGCAGCACCGGGGGATGTGATCCGCTGCCGCATTGTAAAGGCATTGAAAAGCTATGCTTTCGGCCGCATTGACGCGATTTTAGCCCCCGGCCCCGGCCGCGTTGCGCCGGATTGTGCCGTGTGCACTCCCTGCGGCGGCTGTGGCCTGCGCCATTTGAGCTATGCTACGGAATGCGAGGCGAAAACCGGCTTTGTGCGGGATGCTTTTGCCCGCCTTGGCGGCTTTGATGTAAGCAGCTTTGAGTTTTCGCCCGTTCTCGCCCTGACGGACCACACCGCACACTACCGCAATAAGGTCCAGCTGCCCGTTGGGCTGGATGCCGATGGCCATGTCGTGACCGGTTTTTACGCCGGGCGCACCCACCGTATCGTCCCCTGCCCCGATTGCAAATTGCAGCCGGAGTGGATGAACGCCCTGGCCCGCCGGGCTTGTGCGTTACTGGAAGCCAACGGCATTGCCCCCTATGACGAGGAAACCGGCAAGGGCCGCGTGCGCCATTTGTATATGCGCCAGGGCTGGCACAGCGGTCAGCGCCTGCTGTGCTTTGTGGTAAACGGCAACGGCCTGCCCAACGAAGCCGAAATCTGCCGCACCTTGCAGCAGGAGTTCCAGCTGACCACCGTGCTGATCAACCGCAATACCGCCCGCACCAACGTGATTTTAGGGCGGGATACCCGCACCGTGCTTGGCCCCGGCGTGATTGAGGATACTTTGGCCGGAGTGCCCATCCAGATGGGTGTGCACGAGTTTTATCAGGTCAACACCCCCGCTGCCGAGCTGCTGTACGCCAAGGCGAAAGAGTTTGCCCGGCTGCAGCCGGATGACTTTTTGCTGGACCTTTACTGCGGTATGGGCACCATTGGCCTTTCGATGAAGCCGCACTGCCGCCGCCTGGTCGGCGTTGAGGTTGTGCCGCAGGCAGTGGAAGGTGCCAAAACCGTTGCTGCGCATCTTGGCCTGCCCCCGGAGGAAGCCGATTTTTACTGCATGGACGCCGGCGAAGCCGCGACCCGCCTTGCCAGCGAGGGTGCCCACCCCGATGTGATCGTGGTGGACCCGCCGCGCAAAGGCTGCGATAACGCCACCCTGACTGCCATTGTCCAGATGGCCCCACGCACCCTTGTCATGGTCAGCTGCAACCCCTCCACCGCCGCCCGCGATGCTAAGTTCCTGTGTGAACAGGGGTATACGCTGGAAAAGGTTCAGCCCGTGGATTTGTTCCCAAGGACAAGGCATGTGGAGACGGT
>UMGG01057644.1_pt1 | contig 16530 bp, 23 predicted proteins | sample 1965211 | NCBI WGS metagenome assembly UMGG01 (sample SAMEA4836064, study PRJEB28245) | human gut metagenome | biome: gut microbiome; material: fecal sample | place: Denmark | collected 2008 | reverse complement strand
GAAAGGCACATCGGGACGGTGTGAATGGTGAAGAGAGATGAAAGAAATAAAAGCAAGAACGGCATATGAAAATGAGTATACAAACCTATATATATATTTAGCATTGTTGACGGAATTGCAAATTTTATTGAGGGTATAAGCCCTAGTGCAATTCATGACATGCAGAGTATTCCGGTTGAAAATTTAATATCTCATATAAATAATTGGGGTTTTACTTTTTCGGAATGTCTGACAGAGACAGCATTTGAATAAGTGGAAAGGATTGAGGTGAAATAATATGATAGTATACATTGACAATGAATATATTTATGGTTGGTATTATCAAGCAGATGACAGGTTAATCGGTGACGGCACAAAAGAAACTGCTGAAAGAATCGAAAAGGAAAGAGAGGAAAACAAATAATGTATAAAATATATGATAGAAAATATCAGCAAAATAGGTTTATAGGTGATGGTGCCGAAATGACGCACCTGTATAGAACTTTGGTACAAAATAAATTAGCACACAGTGATTATGTTTTAGATTTTCCTTTTATAATAGGTAAAACATATATGCTAGTTGTTGATAATTCAAAAGTAATAAACGGATTGTCAACAATATGGCTTTCCTGTGATTTAATGGGAATACTACAAGATGTTTATAATTGCGGAGTACGGGAAGAAATAGCAACAATCATAGAAAGTGAGATGATAAAATGAAATATCCAGTAGGTGTATTGAAAAATGTTAAAAAAGAAACAGTATACTATATCGGTAAAGGTGTTGACATAGAAAAACTATTCCGTAGCGCAACACTTGAAAACCCTAAATATCAATTTTACACGTTTCCATATTCACAAGATGACGATGTAATGCTTATAAAAAAGAAAAATAGAAAGTCTTGGTGGGATGACGTAGAATTGACGGATGACGTTCAAAAAATGCTAGATATTGCGTGGGATTGCGGAAGAGATTCCGTTGAATAAAATAAAAAACCGCCCTACTTAATAAAGTAGGGCAGTTTAATATTACGCTTAAACAATTAAAAATAACGCTATTGTAAATGTCGCACTTGTTATAGATTCGGCGTTACTAATCGTACACTCTAGAGATACGTTTTGTGTTGTATCGTCAAAACTTAAGATTGTTTGCAGGTTGTAAAGTGTACCGCTAGGATTAGATGGGTCAACAAAATCAAATTCTTCTGTGTTTGTTGTGCCTAGATTTCTTGAAAAAACTGGCGAGCATTTACAAATTACAGTTTGCGTGTTGTCACGAACAGTAATGTTTGCACAAACTTGAGCATTTTGCCATTTATTCAATTCAAGTTCTGCATTTTCCCGATTTGTTTGTAAATCTACTTGCAAATTGCCACCATCTTCTGTAGCACTTATGTTTTTGAAATTAACCAACACATTTGTACCACGCTTTAGGCTTTCAATGTTTTCAGTATTTTCTGTAATCCTGTTATTAAACTCATTATTTTTCAAATCCTGTTTTTTCGTTTCATTGCTCAACTGCATTGACAACCCTTGTAAGGAATCTCCATAACTGCTTAATGTATCCTCATAACTGCTATTTTTCTGTTCCTGTGCCGTTTTGAAACTCTCGAAGGCTGCCTCAAGTGCTGAAACCCTAGCAAGCAAATTTTTAATTGACGTTCCCTGTTCTACTAACTGTGTTTCTAAAGTAGAAATATCCTCGGCATTTTCCGAAACCTTTCCGTTAGTGGTTGCTAGTTCCGTTTTAAGAGTGTTTATCGTATTCTCTGCCGTGTCAAGTCTGCCCTTGATAGCAGAAATTTCAGCAGTGAATTGACGGTCATTTACTTCTCCGTTTGCAACTTTTAACGCTAAAGCGTGTAAGGATTCATCAATCAATTCCATCGTTTCATTATACGTTGTAAGATATGACGTTGGGTCATTGTCCTCATAAAGAGGTATTTTATAATTTGATGTGTACTTCATATTGTATAATCTCCTTTCTTAATCTGTATAAACAACTGCATTGGCAAATAATAACCCTGTTATTTCCTGTTTCTGCCCTGTAATTCTAATACTAATACTCCCAGTGGAAGAATTAAAATTGATTCGTACGTGATATCGAATACCGTCTACGGTGTAATCGTAAACCCTTTCGGTTGTTGTAAATGCACTATTAAATACGGCACTTGCTTTTTTCTCATCTGCCGTTGTTTGCATAAACTCAAGCATGACGTGGGATTTTGTGAAATTTTCATCATTTTCAAGTCCTGTTTCAATGGTAAAATCTGCCGTGTACTGTTCTTTGTTTGGACTTGACGCAATACTATATTTATATGTCTTGAAAAACCTATTTCCAACCCTAGCGGAAATTTCATTATTAAAGTGTTCCTGTCCGGTTGCGAACGATGTAAACCGTGTTCCTAAATCCGAAAGATTATTCGACAATGTTTTTACTGCCGTATTCTGTGCCAGTAAATCTTCTTTTACTTTTGCTATCTCGTCCGTGTGTCCACTCACAGTTATTGAAAGTGTTGAAAGGTTTTCAATTGTGCTTGATAAAGATGTTTCAAGTGCCGATACTCTTGACGTCAGACTTTCAATTTCTCTGTCAAGTTCTTCTCCGTGTAATTCTCCGCTTTCCGCTTTTGTCTGCACGTTGTGAATAGCCGTGTCAATTTCGGTTATCGTGTTGTTATAGGTGTCAAGGTAATTTGCAATGTCACTTGCCTCATAAATAGGTAAGTTGTAATTAGGTGTGTAAAGCATTATATCACATCTCCTTTCCGATTTCTGTCAAATTGTTATAACTTTTCACTCCATACAATTTTTTGATAAGTAAAAAGTTAGGTGCAAATGTTGTTTCCTTGCTATCAGCATTAAACACAACGCAATTTTCTGTGATAATCTGATAGCCTGTTTCCGTTTTCGTGATAGAAAAGTTTCTTGAAACTTGCGTCAGTGTGTTGTCGACTGTGTCCGTAAATGACAACTTTCCGATAGCAACATCACATAATAAATAACATAAATTTGCATTTTTATCTGTATAGGCAAGTAAAAATTTTTCAAATTCCTTATCCGTTGTAATGTCAACTGTACTTCCTATGTCTGACACAATATCAGTGTTGTAAATCAATTCGGACGTGTGCAAGAATTTATCCAACATATCTATCGGTATAACGTCAATCGGCAGTATTCTTTTTGTCCAGTCAAAATCATAAGCCGTTGTATTAGCACCGTCATAGTCACTCGCCGTAACTTCCCTGTCATCATATTCTTTTGCAGTTTTGTAATTCATGTTGATTTTCTCAGCAATCTGATAACATAATTCTTTCAAGGTTATCTTTTTTCCTGTCCACGGACTAAACGCCATTTCTTTTTCCCATGTTTCAAAAATTTCAGAACCTCGAATATCAAAATTTCTTGCTAAAATTTTCAGTGAATCAAATTCCGCAACTGTCATTTTTAGGGAATCAAACGCAAAACACGTAATACCGTGTACCCTCAAATATAGATACAAGTCATTGATTGTCTTTTGCAAGTCATTCTGTCTACCCTGTGTTGGGTTGTAAACTAACGGAAATTCTTTTGTTATGTTGTCAACCCTTATTGACAATGCGTTGATTTTTTCAAGTAATTCAATTCGTACTTGTTCGGTGTAAATTCTAGCAAAGTACTTTGTTCTTTCGTCACCGTTCACGATTTTAAGATGTAAACGGTTTTCTAATACTGATAATGTTGCCCTTATTTTTAGTATTTCAGAATCAACATATTTTTTGGTGTTTGCCGTTTTCTCATCCACATAAACTTTCATTCCGTCAACTTTGTCAGAAACTTTTTTGTTTTCATTGTCAACATAAATTTTCAACTCTGCAATTTCACCATTTACATAGTCCGTCAAGTCGCTGATTCTTTGCGATAACAAGTCAAACAATTTTTTGATTGCCTCATCCGTGTAGGCATTTGTATCTTTTTTCAGATTGTCCACATCTGCTTGTAATGTCTGCAACTGATTCAGTAACCATTGTAACTGTTCTTCGTATGATTCACACTCACTATAGTAAGATGGCAAGTTGTATAATGGTGGTGTTGGTCTTATCAAAGTCAATTTTTTTTCACTCCTTTCTAATGTTTCACGTGAAACATTTTAGAAAATACTGATAAACAATTCTTCCAATTCTGAAATTACGAGCATATCAATATTCAAAAATGTCTCTCGGTATTTTTGTAGTAATTCGCTCGGTGAAATCCCTTGATAACCCTGTTTGTTTATTGCTAACTGGTTATCGTAGTTTTGTTTTGCATTGCTTCCATATGTGATTTTGTTTTCAGAATTATACGTGTCTTTGCTTTGTAAATCATTTGTCAGTTTTCCTTGCGTGTCGTGCGTTGTAGTGATTGTTCCGTTTTGGGTGGATTCGTCAGCACCTGTCTTTCCTTTTGTTCCCTTTATTGTTTCAGTTGTAGAATCTGTTCCACCCTGTGTGACGGTACTGGAATTAGTATTTTTTGAAACGTCAGCGTCACTAGCATAATTAGCAGATTCGGGGAAATCTGCCGATAACATTCCTTGCGGTGTATCACTATGTACACGTTTACTGGTGTCCGTTCCTTGCGTTGTTGTTGTTTGTCCATGTCTGACGTCCGTTGTTGTTGCGGTGTTTTCATTTTCAGAACTTCCATAAGTTGTTTTATTTGTCACATTGTCAAACGTCTGTTTGTCTGTTCCTTTTTGTTCGTTTGTCTGCGTTCCTGTGTCTTTGCGTTCTGTGTTTCCACTTTGTTTGCTAGAATCTTCTCCAGTTTTTTCTAAAAGGTCATTACCTGTCTTTTTGCTGATCTCATCGTAACTATAATTTGTCAACGCTGATATTTCCAGTTCTTCCGATTCATATAACTGGTTGTAAAATGGCATAATCTCAAACATTTTACGGTTCAATGCAAAAATAAATTGCGTCACTGTTTCATAACCTATTTCACGGTATCGAAAATGGTTGACTATTTTTTCATTTAGTTCTTGGCGGTGCGATTCAGAAAAAATAGGGTAATTCTTTAAGCCTAAATCATACCCCATATCTAACACACGCCGTAATTGTGGAGTTACAAAAGCCATGAAATCACTCTCCTATTTCTGCAAGAAATTCTTTTCCTAACCGTTTACCGCCCCACGGTGGACAGTTCTTTCCGTTTACGTCAAAATGATAGCAAACAATTTTTGCGTTTTTGCAGTATCGGCGTATATATTTAATCGTTTTCCGAACGGCTCGAACTTGTGCGTCAGTATAGCCGTTAACCGCATTGCATAACTCAATGCTGACAGTGTTTTCATTCGTCAAACGTTTGTAATATCTTCCACCCTTTGCGCTCTGTCTAGCACCGCCAACGGCGTAGGCAATTTGATCCATCGGGATGGATTTGATTGTTTCACCGTTTGACGATATAAAAAAGTGTGCACCCGTGCTACTCTTTTTTGTCAATGACGGTGGATTTTTGAAATAATCACAATTATTTTTTGCCGTATCTCCCTTATTACCTGTGTAGTGTATAACAATTCCCTTAATTGTTTTTCGTTTTCTTTTTCCGTGCCATCTTTTCTTATTTGCAAGTATTTTTCTCATCTTCTTCGACTCCTTTCCGTAACTGGTATAAGCAATTTTTTAATCTTTTAGGTATTGGGATAATTTTTCCGCATATTTCCAAAATGGAAATACTCTCGTTGATGGAAAAGAAAATAATGGTAAAGGCTCGAAAACTTTCTTGTCCTGTCATTCGGTCAATTTGGTAGGATAATCCAACCAACATAATGGACACACATTTTTTTATCAATCCTTTCCAACATATTGAGGAAGATAATTTTTTGAAATAAACACCCTCAACCAAAATTCCACATATCATATCCATTGACATAAGTATCAAAAGGATGATAAGTGAATTGTCAACCTTTCCAAAAATTCTATTGATTAAAATACCTAAAAAACCTCCAACTACTGATAATGGGTTACACGTCCGATGAATCCAATCCGAAACTTGTTCCATCCATTTCCTCACTTTCTGCAAGATGTAAAATCTCGCTATAATCTCTAACACGCACCTCAATCGGCTCGGCTAGGTATGCGCTAAATTTTTCATTGATTTTCCTAGCAAATTCTTGACGTTGCCACAAAAAACTTGCCCCACTGATTCCAACCTTTGAATTGTTTGCTATAATTTCACCACTTAAAAGCCTTTCTTTCTTTTCTTTCGGTGTTGTAACGCCTAGGAATTCAAGAAATTCATTCAGTGTTTTCTGTTTTAATTCATACAATTTATCGAAAATTTGCGGTACTTTCATATCAAAACATTTCACTTGGTTCAAATCCTCAAAATTTCGATACGTGTATAAAAAAGGTAAACCGCCCTCAAATTGCTCCATTAAATTCTTAACGGATAACTTTTGGCTTTCGGGTGCAGATACCATAATTGGAAATTTTTGCAAGTCGACATTTGACCAGATACCCATTTCCAATTTTTGTAGTCGTGTTGCAAACATGTCGCAAACATCAAAAGTAGGCATTGTTACAGGATTGTTCAATCCATAAACACAATTATCAGCGTCCACATAGTCGGAAAAAACTATGTTATAACCAGTGTATCCTGTAAAATAATTATACATATCCATGTTATTTGACGGATTTGCACGGGTGTTGATAAGTGCCCCGTCTTTAACATATGCCAAAGCACGTCCATCTTCAAAGAATGCCAACTCTAAAAATCGGTCATTCATGCTATCGGGTAATTTCCATTCAAAGATTGACATTGCAATATTTTTCAGCCATGCAAAATAAAACGAATATATCACTTGCCAACGTTGCGCTTGCTCCTTGTTCTTGTCTTTTTTTCTTCTGCTCAACTAACTCACCTCATTTCCCTGTGAATAATCGTAAATCGTACTAGGATTATGCCAAAAAGTTATCCCATTTACAAGGTCACGTTTTATCTTTGCCAAGTCCTCTTGTGGAATATCTGCATATACATTCGCTTGCGAACACCTAACATAATTCCAATTCGGGCGTCCTGTTATGTTTGGCTTTTTCAACTGATTCACTTGGTAACCAAAAGCACTGAAAAACTGGTCAATAGCCTTTATTTGGTCTTTCTTTGCATTTTTAATATAAAATCTTGGGGTGATATTTCCATTCACAACGGATATATCACTTGCGCCACCGATTCCGCTCACGCTTGGGGCGGTCATTTGGTGCATTTTCTCAAGATTTTGTTCTGCCATTTCTGCACTTTTGACGTTTGTATATAGCGAATCAATACCGCTAACCTGTGATGTTCCATAACTCGCAATGTCCGAACCTGTTCCCTCACCTTGCATTGACATTCCAAGTAAAGACGCTCCACCTGTCAAGATACTTCCAACTGTTCCACGAGTTTGTGACATAATTCTGTTCATGTTTTGGTTGCGCAAATTCATTTCCTGCTGACGGTAGTAGGCGTTCTGATTTGTTGTATATGGCAATTCGGGGTAGGTTTGAGAATTAAAGCCAAAGTCCGGATTGTCACCCGTGCTTGTTCCAACTTCATAATTGACGGGAACAAACTGTATACAGTTGTTTTCTGTAATATGTGCGTAAGCCGTAAAGGTAATATCAGAAATGTTTTTGAAATTTTCAAAACACAATTCTGAACCACTGTTTGCAGAGTTGCTACACACTAAATAATGATATGGGTATGTGTAACATTTATTGTTTTTCGGTACATAACCACTAATATTAGTGTGTTCCACTGGTACACTTATGTTATCAAAGGTACTGTATGCCGTTGTTGTCACTCGGCTATCGGTTGCCGTTAATTTGTCGCTAGCCAATTTTGGAATACAAGACACAAAAACAATTCCACCACTTAACTCATCGTTGATAACCTCAAGCCTTGCTTGTAACTGCGATATGCCTGTATCTGTATTTGGAAAAAATAGTACATCGCAAGGGAAATATACACCGTTGGCTTTTCGTCCGCCTACCTTTTGTGGATTTCCGACGGTAGAATCAATATCATAAAGCGTTCCAACAACATAACCACCGATTTGGTATGGTGATTCGTCAATCCCTATCTTTTGTAAATTATATTCACTTGGTGTAACACTTTCTGGAATCGTATGTTCGCCTATTTTGTCACTTTTAACATGCTCACGCTCGACAAAACACTGCCCATATGTTATGTCAAAAAACCATGTTTGCCATACATCCGTTTGCAAGTATAATTTTGTGCAATTCGGAGCGACATACTCAACACGATTGATAAATGCATAAAACCACTTATCACCAAAGTTGGTGTTCTTATACATGCAATAATTCACATTGAATAATTTTTCAGCGTTCCATGGCACACGCATTGTGTTGTCTTTTCGTTGATATGTAAAATCACCCTTTGAAAAACTTCCGACTACTTTTGACGAAAAATAGGCAGATTGTGCCGACTTGCTCGAAAAAGTCAAGGTACTTTCGCCATCGTTCGCAAGCGGAACGGCTAATAGTTTTATATCGGTTGTCGGCTCAAAATCTGCCATAGTTTTTTTCTCCTTTCGATGTTTCACGTGAAACATTATTCAGCAATTGTCATTTTAATGGTTGCGTCCTCATTTCCCATTGTGAATGAATACAATCCACCATTTACAACGGTTTTTGGCGGTTCTCCGTCAAGTCCTGTATATGCAATCGTTACTTTGCTAGGGTCAACTGCCGTAACTTTGTAGGTAACGGTTTCACCATTATAACCGCTGTTCTGCACTTCCAAGCCGTATCCCTCTGTTACTGGGTCAACGGTTGCCGTGATGGTATGTTTAACATAAGATTCATCCAAAAAGACAACGGCATTTGACAACATAGACAATGACAGCGTTTCAAAATGCGTCAAGAAATAGGTAAAGAAAAGCCCCTGTGCGTTCTGCTGTTCGGATACCTCAAACAAGTTATCGTAAATCTGTAAAAGAGATTCATCGCAGACAACGCCAAGAATTGCGGGATTGTCAAATTCGTCGATTTCCACAACGGCGTTTCTGAAATCTGCCTGACTCATGTGAAAAGCCTGTGACAATACAGAAATATTAATTGTTTGCAAGACTTCCGTACTTAAAATAATAACTTGCCTCTCTTTGTCAGACCATGTCTTGTACGCTTTACCCTCTGCGCCCTCTTGCTCAATGTACTTGTTATACTTTGTTGACGGAAAACACATCTTCGACGATACAATATTCATTTCTCTGACAAAATTTTCAGCGTTTTCTTTTGACGTAGTAGGATTTGCAATCGTCTGCGTAACAAGCATGTCCTTCGTAACACCGGCGTCAATCAAGTTTTTTGTGTAGATAAATTCGTCAATCGAATCTCCGCTATACATTGCTGACATAACAGATGAAATAAAATCATCCAGTTTTTCCCATGATACAAAGGCAGTCTGCAACTGCTGACGGCTGATAGAGATAGGGTACTGGTCTTCACGGTTAATAGTGTGGTATAAAACTTTCGTGTCGGGTGTTCTCCGATTCAGAGGGGTCAATACCTGTCCATCCGGTGTACGGATATATCCGTCCGAACTAAAACCCTGTGATTCAACTGGATTTGTTCCAATTTCTTCAACGATTCCTCCGAGCGGTGTGCTACCTTTCTTAAATCTCGCAAGCGGATTATTATAGCGCTTGTTGTGGATAAATTCAAAGCCGATACGCTGAACAAGCGTGTTTACGAACATATTCCGCAATGATGAAATTTCTAAAATTGGCGTGGCATAACTGGAAATGTTTGAGCGTGTCGCCACTGGAACGGCACTCGCAAAATCATCACCTGCAAGGGTCCGAACCGTGTTCGCCATGTTTACGGCTCTGGTTGTTTTAGATGTTGTACTGTTTCCCATTTCTCTTTCTCCTTTCTTTTAGATGTACTCCGCGACGGACTTTTCAAGAATTTCCTCGTCTGATTCTTCCTTTTCATCGTCCGTCACAAACTCACTTTTTCTTTCTTCTTTTTCTTCCACTCTTGCGCCCTGTTTGCGTAAAAGTGCCATATTTGCATTGCGTAAACTTTCAATGTCCTCTTTCAAGTCTTTGATTTCATCATCACGGTCAACGATTTTTCCGCTTAATTCGTGGATTTTGTCCGTGATTTCTGACACTACTTCCGTGAGAAATCCCTCATCATCTTTTTTCGTGAGAATCTCTCCGACTTTTTTCAAAAGTTCATCTTCTGAATAGGCTTTTTCTGTTTTGTTTTCATCTGCCATTTTTTATATCTCCTTTCTTATTTTTATATTTGAACTCTGCTATGTTATAGCAGATGTTCAATTCTTTCAAATAAATTTTTGGCTTTCGGCGAATCAAAAAAAAGTTGATTAAATGCAAAAGCCTTTTTTAATTCTGCTAGGTGATAGCATTTTCCACCTCGAACCAAAATATTATTCGGTGTGTGGTCTGCTTTCACTACTGTATATGTTATCATGTTTTTATTTCCATTGCAAGAAAAAAATACTTCACCTTTGCAATAGTCAAAATATACTCCACAAACATTTTTTCCAATCTGCAAATTAAAGGTACACTTTGCCGTTGACGGTTTCTTCTTCAAAAAATCATCTGTGATGTGTAAATTTTCATTTTCAACCGCGTATTTTCCATACCTTGTTCCCTTAATGATTTTCCCAAAACGTGTATCATATTTTGTTTCTATGTATTCCGCACTTGTTTTTATTTCTTGGTATAGTAGGTCATTTTGACACCATATCCCATTCTTTTTCACTGGTTTTTTCAACTTAAAATAGTCAAAATATGGACTATATCCATCTGTATTGTTACTTGTAAAGTATACCGTAACATTCCTCATACGTGCTATACTTTCATAAAATTCTAAAAACTGTGTAACCTCATCCCTCAAATAACCATGATACTGGTCGCTTTTGTCAATAAGGTATTCATCATAATTGATATATTTTACTTTTGGCAATTCTACACCCTTGCCCTTTGTAAGTGCGCCATAATACCCAATCGGTTCTTTATTTGCGTAAAAAGTACCGCCATTTTTACCGCCGTCTTTAGTAAAGACAATATCTTCAAAAAGTCCTTGCTCTTGTAACGAATCAAAAAACCCTTTGCTACTTTTTGTCAAGTCCTCACGGTATCGGCGCAAGTAGTAAAATTGTGAACCGTCCGCAAGAAAACTTTCGACAAACATCTTTTTGAGCGAAAAACTTTTCCCGATTCCGCGTGCGCCGTGTAGGAAATTGAACAAGCAATTATATTGATTTACGGTTTTAACATCATAAAACATGGACTCACTCAAAATTTTTTCGCTCCTTTCTTTTTTTTTATTTCGGGTAGGCTCGCCACGTGTCACCGTGCGACAACGCCAACGGCTCGCCACCGTGACAATTTGACGTTGTCCGTGAGCCTTTTAACCCTTAAAATAATCATACTATATACATATGAATAAACTATGAACATAATTGTAAACAATTTATGAACATCATAGTTTTATTGTGAACGGTGTATCGACTAAAACTATCCCACCCTCAACTCTTTTCATGCGGAGTTTTCCGCTAAATTCCGAACCTAGACAGAAATTTTCAAAATTGACATTCTCGTAGCAAGAATCGGGCATACCCGCAACCGTTGGGCATAACTCGCCGTCAATCTGTTCCAAGTAACATTTAGAACGCAAAAATTTTGCTTTTTCAAAGTGGCTTTCGTGCGCCCATGTCCCAAGTTTTGTATCGTGTATTTCTAGTGCTGACACGTCCGCACCTTTTTTGCAGTGGATAGAATCCGTATCACAGTAAAGCAAGTGTTTAAGACCGACTTTCTGTGCAGACCTTATTGTATACGCACGAGCGTAGGCAGTTACAAAAGTGGCTACAGGTGTATATACTGGGTCACGATATGTCACATCAGACAAGACAAAGCCAACTTTCCCACCTAGATATACTGGTATTTTACTTTGCAATTTTGGATTTGTGCCGAACTTTCCATACAGATTATTAAGTAGTAATTTTGCAATCGAACGCAAACCCTTGTTCCCTGTTCGTGTTGCCTCTTCTTTCATCCCCATCCAATGGTTGATATAACTGTCAAACATGCCAATATCTGATTTGAACATATAACCATCTATGTATTCAATATAAGTCACATTGTACTGTTCAAAAATCAATTCAAGGTCAACTTGTGTCAGCACCAACTCCACATCTTCACCGTTACTGCTTGTCAGATATTCCGTTGGCGAAAAAAGAAAATTCTTTTTAATTTGAATACATGGAACGTGATTCGGTTTTAATTCAAATTGAATCACAACACGTTGTATATAAAGGTCATATAATTTATGTGGTTTATACTTTCCCTTGAAAAATTGTGGTACACCATATGGAAAACGGCAACCACTGGACGAGTGCATACGTGATGGAAAAAGGGAATTTACATCGTAAACATCACCCTCGCCTATCATTTCGTTTTTATGTAGTGGATTCGCCCATACAAAACCGCCCTTGTATGACTGTCTGCAAAAATAGTCCGTCTCCTCATCCAACAACGGAAACCATTCGGAAAAATTATCTTTTCCGATTCTTTTTTTATAATCATTTATCGCATTCCCACCTATTGTCATTTTTTTAAGACCTTGTTCAAACATCTTTACAAGACTTTTTCCGACTATCACGACGTCATTTTTCAAATACTCAATTTCTTCCTCGGTCAATTTATGTCCTACTTCTCGATAGTCTTTGTAGTTGATTTCTCCTTTCTTTTCTTCAAGTCCGAACGCTTTCGCCATATCGTGGACACTCATAGGAAGTATTTTCAAACTATCATATATGGTAACCTTGTTTGTGTATGTATTATCTTTATAAAAACAGATTTCCATACAATAAAATTGACCTTTGTCTGATATAGTCGTTGTAAAGGTTTTTGAATCTAATTTTTTTCTATCGTCAATCCACGTATAGCCATGTCGAAAAAGCCAATTCATAATAAAATCGCCGTCAAATTTTTCATTATGAAAATACAATTTATCATTATAATATATAGTAGCACACATTGACATAAAATCATCAATGTTATTATAATACCAAAATTCGTCACTTGCTATATCATAACAACCAACTGCCCAAACACGGCAATCATCTTCATCCGTGGTTGTCTCAAAATCGCATACAATAATGCGTTGGTTACAAGTTGCCTTTTTCTTTTTCATATTCTATACGACGACGTAAATTTTCTAAATAGTTTTTTCCAACTTCTTCCTCTCCGCTTTTGTCGTATACATATTCGATAACTAACTTATCTTCTTGTTCAATCCATTGGCGGAACATTTCAAAAGGTACTGTGTCAACTAATTCTTTTATATCCTTTTCAAAAAGTGGTAATTTATTGTGAATTGCCGTATAATAATTTTCCAGAAATCTTTTTTCTACTTCTTCCGCATATTCTTTTGTTTGTCTCCTTTCTAGTTGTCGAATTCTAACTTCTAATTCAACAGGTGTAAATTCCTCTGCTCTTTTTCTAATCTCAAATATTTTACTTCTTTTTTTTACTCGGGGAATTCCAGTCGGCTTTCCCTCATCGTATCTTTCTACCTCTTTTATTGCTTTTATTCGTTTGTTTTCTAAATCTTTCACACTTTCATAACGCGCCGTTTGTAGTTTTGTCGGTTTTGCCCCAACTTTTCCAAACTCGGGAATTATATCTCTTGCCATCAACGCTCGTGCCTGTGCTTGTACGTCTTTATAACTTCCAACGGTTTCTAGAAATTTTGCAACCGTCATTTTCTGTGGTAGATACTGCTTATACTGTATCGGCGTTTTTCTTTTTGCTTGTCCAATTCGGCGGTTAAAAGTTTTAACCAAATCACTAATATTTTCAAGTGTTTTTTCGCTTGGTTCGTACATGCTATATCTCCCCTTTCATTTTTTTTTTTAGGGTGGATAGCGTCTATTTGCTAACCACCCTAAAGGAAGAGAGTTTATGTTCAAATTAAACTTATTATCTTTTTTATACGGCTCTCAAAATCGTGGCTTTATAACCACCCTTTGTTTTCACTTTGCAAACTTCAAAAGTGACACCGTCTTTCCATGTCGGCACTCCAAACAAGGCAAAAGCGCGTTTGATCGAATTGTAAACTCCTTTTGAATTTGTAGCGTATGTCTTGCCATCCTTGCAGATGAGCGTAATCATGATTTTTTCTTTTTCAACCGGCTCAAAGCCGTCCTTGTTTTCTTCCTCATCTTCTGCCGTGTAGCGTTCTGCGTAGACGTTAACAACTGTAATCTGCTTTCCAACCATATCATCAAGGCTTGCGTCTGCGTTGTTGATAGCATTAAACAACTGCACTTTTTCTTCCTGTGTCTGACATTGCATGCTACAAAAAACATCATTCTCGCTTTTCATTGTAACTAATTCATTTCTACTCATTTTAATCACCTTTTTAACCTTTCTTTTTTTACTGTTCGATAATTTCAGCGTGTGCCTGTTCAATAAAGTCACCCAGTGGCATTGAGTACTTGCAAGTTGTCTTTTTCACTTCTTGCAAAACTGGCTGTGTTGCTACACCTTTAGCAACTAGAATCTTTTTCAGTTTTTCCTCACTGTGACGAGTTCCGATAATTGTTTCATGTCGTAACTCTGATAGTTTCATATCTCCATCTACAAAAATAGCGTCTTTGTATGAAACTTCTGTTATTGCAAGGTTTCTTGTAATAAACTTTTCCATGATTATCTCTCCTTTCTATGTTTCACGTGAAACATTGTTATTTATATTTACAAGGGCTATTATAAATTGTAAATGTGTCCTTGTGAATAACAAAATGTAAATAAATTGTGAATTATGGTTGGTTTTCAAGTAGGAATTGCTCAAATTCTGCCATACTAAATTCCATACAAGCACCACACGGAATATTGTGTAATTTTATTTCGATAAATTGTTTTAACAAAATATCCCTTACGCTTATAATATCCCTTGTGAATACCTCAAAATTTCTGAAAAATTGTAAAAACATTTCTATACTTTGCCATGTTTTATGACTTGCCAAAGTTGCTATCTTTAACCCTGTACGATAATCGTAAATTTCAAATAAACATTCACTTATTGCCGTAATAGCAATATTTCCGATTTTAATCATTTGTTTTTTCTCTGCAAATATTGATAATTCCGTTGCACTTTCTCGTATAATGTTTAATGTGCAAGTCTCAATATCCTGTGTTGTCATACCTTTCACTCTCCTTTTCTAATTGTTTTTTCTATAAATTTATCCAATTCGTCTTTAGAAAATTGAATGAATTTATTCACATTGATAGTATTTAATCTATAATCAATGTATTTTTTTAATAATAAATCTTTTTTCTTTGCTTTTGTACGTGTCAATTCTAAAAAACCAAAACACAACTTACCCTCTAATTCATCTAATTCTATTGGTTCGGTGGTTACAACACTACCAAGACTCGAACCTGTACGCATATCATAAACTTGGTGAATAAATGGCGACATTCTATAAATAAACAATTTATTGTATGCAATCCCATATCTTTTGACACATTCAAAAATTTCACCGTACCTTTCAACTACATTTAAGTTACAATATTGTATCATAAAATTACACCGCCTTTCATAAGTGCTAATATAATCAATACCAGTAAAACAAGGCATAAAATACAATCTAAAACACCGAAATTATTAGATAGATTTACATAGTAACCAATACACATACCCCCATAGTAAATATTTCGCTTTTCGTCAATTACTAAATTGCATTTTTCTAACCATTTAAGAAAAGTACAAACTGCTACTTTTTTGCAACTCCCATCGTCAAAATAAACCTTTACCATGTTATAAACTCCTTTCTAATTCGTTCTGCACTTCTGACAGAATTGTATACAATTTTTCCATACATGAAACTGCATTACTTTTTATTGATTTCAAAATATTTACAACAAAAATTGTGTAAATTTTGAAATCAAGGATTGCCTTAAGTAGGCTTTCCTTTTTATCTGCATACAAACATAGCGTATTATTTACTGTGCTATAATTGCAGTTATTACAACCGACACACATTACATATGTGTCAAGTATTGTTTTGTTAGGAAAGGCAATATGTAAATTGCCTTTCCCGATTCGATAATTTTCGTTCATGCTTATACTCCTTTCTTATGAATTTGATAATAATCTTTATAATAAAATTTATTCCCTATAATAATGATATTTTTATCATTATAACCTCTTAAAATTCTTTCTTCTTCTGTTTCTCCTTTTTCGTAGTGCTTGCTATACCATTTATCTATAGCATTGCTCATGATTTCAAAATCATTACTATTCATTTTTTCTTTCTGTATTATCTTCATAAATAATCACTCCTTTAATATTCAACAACTTCAAAAATGATTTTGCTCCCCTTTCTCTCGTAAAAAAGCCCATTATTGCGAAAACCTTTTGTTATAACTTTCACATCTTCCGCAGTATATCCACCGCCGTAATCTTCCCAACTATCTTTTTTCGGGTTGTATTTTGAAATTTTGTACCTTTTCATCTCTCTTCACCATTCACACCGTCCCGATGTGCCTTTC
>UMGG01015900.1_pt1 | contig 17465 bp, 13 predicted proteins | sample 1965211 | NCBI WGS metagenome assembly UMGG01 (sample SAMEA4836064, study PRJEB28245) | human gut metagenome | biome: gut microbiome; material: fecal sample | place: Denmark | collected 2008 | reverse complement strand
CCAGAGCCGCTTAGGCTGGGCTAATTTTTAACGAACTATTGTAATAATATAACAGTTGGAAAAAGCCATTGCTCCTATTGAAAATACTGATTCTGGTAATTTAATTGAGGACAAACACATACAATAACCAAAAGCACAATAACCAATATATTGAATTGTGTTAGGAAATTTTATATTGCTTAAATTCTCACAATGCCAAAAAGCACCAACACAAATAACTTTTGTTCCTTCTCTTATAACATATTCTTTTAACTCTTTTGGCGCTTTTAGAAGACGTAAACCATCCTTACTATATTTCACTCCATATTCATCTATAAACGCATCTTGTATATTATCGTCTGTTGCTATAACTGAAAGATATTCTGGTTTTTTCAATTTTAATAAATGATATGAGACTTTGCTTAACTCATTTTTTGAATAAGCTAAGTAAAACAATCCAAGAAGTTGTAAAAGTTCTGTATCATCTATCATTTTTTGAATTGAATTCAAAGCTAAACTATGTTTTAAATCAATATAATCCTTTGCACATAAAAGCAGTCTGTCTCCTTCACCAAATTCATCAAACAATTCTGGTTTCAAAGAAATAACCTTTAAAGACAAAGCAATGGAAGCAATAGAAAAATCATCTATATTACCGTTAAACACATCTTCCCTACGCAACGGATGCCTATAATCCACACTGCCCAACTCACGAGCCTTCTGGCCCCGCATGGCTGGTACAAACATTCCGTCATAATCCACTAGAACCAACTGACCATCTTCACGGACTATGATATTATCCGGCTTCAAATCGCCATGTGCAAACTCCTGACTGAGCAGCCAAGACCCCATCCGGCAAAACTGATAGGTAATCAAAGCAAGTTTATATGGGTCGTGAATATTATTTCGGATATACTTGTCGAGTGTAAGACCTTCCACCCAATCCATCAGCAGTACAGGAAACTCTGTGTCTTCTCCCTGTGTCGTATCCACAAATATTTCTTTTTCAAGATATTGTATCGGAGTGAGGAAGGTTGATGATACATACTCCAACTCCGAAGCTATAAGTTTATAGCTTTCTTCTCTTCCTTCCTGTTCACGAAGAAAACATTTCACGGCATGTAACTTTCCTGTTTGCTTATCCTGCATCTTAAACACAATGGCAAAGTTACCGCTGAACATGACCGGATTGCCATCCTCGTCAAGAACAGGACAAAGATTACTAAGCTTATCAAAGTTTTCTTCTGAGAACTTTATGGATTGTACGTACTCTGATATTAATGGGTAGTTCATACTTATACTAAAGTATTATCATTCTATTACATAAGTCATTGTTAATTATCACAAAAATAGATAATTACTCAAAATTCAACAATAATTTATAGAAAGAAAAAACTGCAAATGTTTTCATCACGATATAATAAAGTCATCTTCCCTTTGTTTTTACCCCATCCCCTTCACAAATTCAAAAAAAGTCGTATATTTGAAGCAACAATTCAAATATACGGCTTATGAAACGAACACATTTTTTTCATGGAATACTTCTGATTGTACTCATCCTCTCCTTTATGGCATGCAAGGATGACCACGGTCCTATTTATCTGGTAAATGCTACCGACCATCAACAAATAACTGACGGCCAATTGGAAATCAGTCCGTTCAGTAAAGGAGAGAAATTTTTAATCCGTGGAGGAGAAGGAAATTATACCATCAAAAATGAAAACAAGGAAATCGTAGACTACCGCTACGACGGTGACACACTGACATTCATTCCGGTCAGCATCGGAGAAACCTCTACCCTCATTGCCGACCGCTCAGGCAACAGTTACACACTGACGATTGTTGTCAATAACCCGCAAAACAACTACCGGATAGAAAGCATCAGCGCAGAAGTGGAAGGTGATAATCTAACCAAAGGAGAAGAAGCAGAACTGCTTGCACGAATTGCCGAAGACGCTCCGGTTCAGTCAGGCGGACGCTTGCTATTCACCTACTCTGACGCATCTTTGTCATACGGCGATTTGAAAATTTTCCCGAACTATACCGGAAGCTATCAAATCGGACTTTTTGAACGCACATTAAAGTACACGGAAGATACCGGTGAACCTTACCAGCAGATTCAGGCAGAAATGGCAGGAAGCACCAAGAGAACATACACTTTCATGCTGTTCGAAAACGAAACCTCTTCTACCCAGACCACCGACAACACTTCTTCTACAAACGAAGAAGGAGCTGCCACCACCAACTGTTTTATCAAAGAAGAGGTAACCGCACAATACAAAGGAGAGTTCAGCGGACTCACCAAGGCGTATCGGATTTATCACCTGACCAAGCTGCCCTAACATTCTGCCGACACTTTTTTGCACATGTCTCGTATCGAACTTCAATCCTTCGATTTGTTCAACCGCATCGAACGGATTCATCATCAGCCGACGGCTGCCCCCGACAATTTACAAGCTAAATATATCCTGCTCCACAAAGTGCTGGAGCAGGCTTGTTATGAACTGACCACTGGTGTCACGCTCTCGTTCGCCAACCTGTTTTCCCGTCTGGATTACATCTGCAAGGAGAAGAAAATGACTCCCTCCGACCGCTATGCCATCCAGACCATGCGTCGTAACTGTAACGCAGCTATGGGCGACCGTTTTCAGGCCGACATGCAGGAATACCTTTACGACCTGCGGGCACTGGTGCGTTTTGTATCTTTAGGCTTTGAAGAAGACATTCCGGCTTCCATTCTTCCAGAAATTCCCCACTCCAACCGTCCGTATCAGGGTACACGCCTGTCGCACATCCCGTACGTACGGGCTTCGGTGACCAGCTGGAACGACACGCAGATTTTTGCAGCGACCGACAGCGAAACCGACCCGTTCATCATCATCAACTATGCCAAAGGAGGATATGACGGCGACCTGCTCTACCTGAAAGACCTGCTTTCTGAAAATCTGCCGCTGAACCTGCTCGATGTGCGTGTGGACGAGGAGAATCACTACATTCCCAACCTTATTGTGATTCACCCCGATTACCTGATTGACATCAGTTCGCTGGCCGCCTGTTTTCGAGAGTACGGACACCACCCGCTCAACTATTTCATGAACAAAATCAAGCCGAGAGCCAATACGGCCCCCATCCTGATGGGTAACCTGGCCAGCCAGTTTCTCGACGACTATATCAACGAACAGCCTCAGGAGCCGGTGAGTTACCCCCGCACCATCAAGAAATTCTTTGCCGCTTCGGCCCTCGATTTCTGTACCTGCCCTCTTCCGGCCGATTTTCACGCACAGGCACAGGCGCAGATGATGAACATCCGCTCGTTTGTTCACGACGTGCTGCCTCATAACATACGGAACTTCAACAAGAAGAATACTCTGCTCGAAGCCTCTTTCATTTGTGAGAAACTGGGATTGCAGGGACGTGTGGACATGATGCAAAAAGACTTCCAGGTACTCATCGAACAGAAGGCCGGAAAACGCGACGAATACCACCGCCGCCATAAGGAAGATCATTTCATTCAGATGATGCTCTACCAAGGTGTACTGATGTACAATTTCGGACAGGAAACCGCCAATATGCAGACCTTCCTGCTCTATTCCAAATATGCCGACGGATTGCTGATAGAACATTTTGCCGAAAACTTGTTCCGGGAGAGCATCAAGCTCCGCAATTACATTGTACACAACGAGATGCAATTGGGTGACGGAGCCATCGGAGAAATTGTAGACTCACTGAGCACCGATTTGCTGAACGAATTGCAGATTGGCGGAAAGCTGTGGAACGACTACCAGGAACCGCAACTGCAGACGGCCATTAATACCCTGAAACGCTGTACACCGCTGGAGCGGGCTTACTTCAACCGCTTTTTTACGTTCGTATCAAAGGAACAAATTCTCAGCAAGACCGGAGGAAGCAACGATGCGTCTCACGGGTTTGCCGGCAACTGGCATATCCCGCTGCACGAGAAACTGGAGGCGGGCAATATCCTGACCGGACTGACCATCCAGGAGAAACAAAGCAGCGGCCCCGGCAAAGGATACGACCTTATTGAACTGCACATTCCGGCACAGGATGAAGACTTCCTGCCCAACTTCCGTACGGGCGACATGGTGATTCTCTATGCGTATAAGGAAGAACCGGACATGAGAAAGCAGATTCTCATGAAGGGAAACATTCTGGAATTGCAGCCGGACCGTATGACCTTAGTGCTGCGCAACGGACAGCAAAATAAAGACATCATCGGCGGCAAAGAAGAGGTATTTGCCGTGGAACACGATTTTTCGGATACTTCTGCCAACAACGGCTTCCGCGGGCTGTATGCTTTTCTGTCTGCACAAGCCGACCGGAAAGAACTGCTGCTCGGTGTACGCCTGCCTGCACAACTGGAGGATGTCAAACTGAACGGCGATTACGGCCGCTTCAACGAACTCATCCTGAAAGAAAAACAGGCCAAGGACTACTTTCTGTTGGTGGGTCCTCCGGGCACCGGAAAGACCTCGTGTGCCCTGCGTTTCATGGTGGAAGAAGCCCTGAGCGAACCGGATACCTCCATCCTGCTGTTGTCGTACACCAACCGGGCAGTGGATGAAATCTGTGCCATGCTCACGGATTCCGGCATTGCCGACCGTACCCCGTTCATCCGTATCGGTAACGAACTGTCGTGCGACAAGCGTTTCGTGCCTTACCTGCTGAAATACAGCCTGGATGACTGTCCCAAGCTGACCGACATCCAGCAGAAGATGGCACGCACACGTATCTTTGTAGGTACCACGACCGCCATCAACAACCGCCTCAACCTGTTCACGCTGAAACATTTCCAGTTAGCCATCATCGACGAGGCCTCACAGATTCTGGAACCCGACCTGATAGGTATCCTGTCTGCCCGTCATCAGCAACATAACGCCATCGACAAGTTCGTATTGGTAGGCGACTACAAACAATTACCGGCCATTGCCCAGCAAAGTACGAAAGAAGCTGCCGTGACCGACCTCCTGCTGCGGAACATCGGGCTGGAAGATTGCCGCAACTCGCTGTTTGAACGCCTTTACAAATCGAGTCCGGACACCTGCCGGAGCATCCTTCACAAGCAAGGACGCATGCATCCGGCCATTGCCGAGTTTCCGAACCAGACATTCTACTACCGGGAGCAACTGGAGAGCGTGCCTCTTCCTCATCAGTTGGAAGAAACGCCTTACGAAGCCGGCCTGACTCCGCAAGACACCATCGACCAGTTGTTGTTGGCACGCAGAATGGTGTTCATTCCCGCAGAAGCTCCGGATCACCTGACCTGCTCGGACAAGACCAATCCGAATGAAGCCCGGATTGTAGCCACTCTGTTAGGCCATATTTACCGCCTGACGGAATCCCGTTTCGACCCGAACCGGACGGTAGGTGTCATCGTGCCCTACCGCAACCAGATTGCCATGATACGAAAAGAGATTGCGCGCCTACAGCTGCCTGCCTTGCAGGACATCTCCATCGACACGGTGGAACGCTACCAGGGCAGCCAGCGCGACATTATCATCTATTCGTTCACCATACAGAACTTCAGTCAGCTCAACTTCCTTACGGCCAATACGTTTCAGGAAGGCAATTTCCTGATTGACCGCAAGCTGAATGTGGCACTGACACGCGCCCGCAAGCAACTGCTGCTGACAGGGAATCCGCACATCCTCGGGGCCAACATCACCTTCTACAAGCTGATGGAGTATATCCGCCTGCACAACGGATACTTGGAAACGGATGCCCACTCGTTCTGCCGGGGAGACTTCACCCTGCCTTCGTACCGGAAGAACTGGGAAGTGGCAGACGGTACCTATTCCCTGCCAGCGCATTTCAAGCAGGTATTCTCAGAATTGATAGCCCCACCGGCACAGCTGGAAGAAAACGAAACTTACTACCGCGAAGCCACTGCCTACGGTCGGAGCGACTTCCGCACCCTGCCTGAAGAGATGTTCCCATCTGACTTCTGCCAGGTCTACAACTATTTGTACATGCGGAAACAATATGCTGCTGCCCAGGCTCTCTTTACCGGAAGCGGCAACTGGCTGCACGACCTCATCCGTAAGGTATCAGGGCGCGTGGTATTCTGCGATCTCTCGTGTGAAGCCGGAGCATCGGGACTGGCTTTTGCCGATGTATGCCGTTCTCTTCCCCATCTGGACCTGACCTACACGGGCATCTACCCCATGCAGGAAATGGGAGAAACAGCCGAAGCCTTTTTCCGTTCACCAGCCTACAAGCACATTCAGGCAAGCTGGTATCCCCGTCTGAGTGCCGTGCCTGCTGCCTTCTGGCAAGCCCATGCAGTACTGACCAAACTGGTGATTTTCAATCTCTCCAGCCTGTTCGACCGCATCGCTCCGCGAGAGGCACGCGACCTGGCTCTGCAAATCAACCAACTGGTGCATGCCCGCCCCCTGAACCATTACGTACTGGTGTACCGTGACGATGCGGGGCCTTGTATGCACAACCATTCCTACACGGCATTCTGCAACCACCTGTCGGCAGAGCTGAAACCGCTCCAGCCGCAGATGCCTCTTTTCGGAAAAATCCATTGTGAACCCACCGAAGGAGTTCCTCTTTCGCAAGAATTCCTTTATGAAATACGTACCAACTGATGAATAAGAAACCTATACAGCGTGCCCTCATCGTAGGGGCTACTTCCGGTATCGGAAAAGAAACGACCTTGCAACTGCTCCAGAAGGGATGGATACTCGGACTGGCAGGCCGGCGTGAAGAGAACTTGAAAGAACTGCAGCAACTGACTCCGGAGCGTATCCACATCCGGGCCATCGACATCTGTCAGGAGGATGCGACCGACCGCCTGCAGGAACTGATTGAAGAAATGGGAGGCATGGACCTCTACCTGCACTGCTCGGGCATCGGCCACCAGAACTACCAGCTGACACCGGAAATCGAGCTTCGCACACTGGAGACCAACGGCACCGGATTTGTGCGCATGGTGACAGCCGCCTTCCGATACTTTGCCCAACAGAAAGGAGGACACCTGGCGGTCATCAGCTCCATCGCGGGAACCAAAGGACTGGGAGCTGCTCCGGCCTATTCTGCCACCAAACGTTTCCAGAACACGTACATCGATGCGTTGGAGCAACTGGCTCACATCCAGAAACTTTCCATCCGGTTTACAGACATCCGTCCGGGATTCGTAGCCACCGGACTCCTGAACGACGGCAAACACTATCCCATGCTGATGCATACGGAGAAAGTGGCCCGACACATTGTGCGTGCCCTGGAGAAAAAGAAACGCATTGTCGTGATTGACTGGCGCTATCGCATACTGGTGGCTCTCTGGCGACTGATACCACCTTTCCTCTGGAAGCGGATGCCTGTCAGGAATTAGCCGCTACCCGTCCTTCTTTCACCACAATCCGTTGCAAACGGCGGTACACATAGATAAATGCCGGAACCAGGAACAGGTTGGCAAACAGCCAGGCTGTCGGGTCGCCGAAGCATACGCCCCAGAATCCCCACAACGGAACCGCAATCAGACTGACCAGCACACGGGCCACCATTTCCGACACACCGGAGAACATAGCCAGCCGTGTGTAGCCCGCTCCCTGAATGGAATAACGAAGAATACTGAGCATACCCAGCAAGAAGAAGAAAGAAGTGTTGATGTGCAGGAACAAAGCCGTATCGTCGATAATCTCGGTCTCATCCGGTGAGATAAACAGCAGGGCAAACTTTTCAGCCAGTCCCCACATCAGGACGCCAATCGCTATGACATAAACGGTCATCATCAGCGTGGCCGACTTGATGCCCATCCAGATGCGGTCCGGCTTTCCGGCTCCGTAATTCTGTCCGGAATACGTTGCCATGGCCATTCCCAAGCTATCCAGCGGACACATCACAAACATCTTGATACGCATGGCCGCCGTGAAAGCTGCCACACAGGCCGTACCCAGCGCATTGTTCGCACTTTGCAACATGATGCTGCCGATGGCCGTAATGGAAAACTGCAATCCCATCGGTACCCCGATGTACAGCAACTGACGGGCCAGGTCGCCACGGAAACGACGGTCGGCAGGCTCGGTTTTCAGAATGTCAAACTTACGGTACATATAAATGTAACACAGCAAGGCCGATAGCCCCTGCGAGAAGACCGTAGCAATGGCTGCTCCGGCTACTCCCCACCCTAACGTAAGGATGCAGAACAAATCGAGCACAATATTCAGTATGGTAGAGAAAAGCAGGAACCAGAACGGGGTCTTGCTGTCGCCTAACGCACGGATGATGCTGGACAACAAATTATAGAAGAACGTACACGGCACACCGATAAAGGTAATCAGCAGATAGAGGTAGGCCCCTTCAAAGATATTCTCCGGTGTGCGCATGGAACGCAGGATAAATCCGCAAAGCAGACTGGTGACAATGGCTACCGCGACCGACATCACCGCCGCCAGCTTCAGACTGACCGATACATAGCGCCGCATCGTCACATAATCGCGGGCTCCGAACTTCTGTGCCACCGGAATGCCGAAACCTCCACAACACCCGTTGCAGAATCCTAAAATCAAAAAGACGACCGACGTACTGGCACCTACAGAAGCCAGCGCATTGATACCCAAGAACTTTCCGACAATAGCCGCATCCACCAACGAATACGTCTGCTGGAGCAGGTTGCCCAGTAACAATGGAAAAGTAAAATTCAGAATCAGCGGCAGACTCGGCCCTGATGTCATCTCTCTCGACTGTGCCATAATTTCCTCTCGTTATCCTTAAAATCTTAATAAGTGTGCAAAAGTACACGAAAGTCACGAAACGAAAGAAAATCATCCCGTTAAATAAGGTAATTCGAGCAATATTTTTGCCTTAAATCAAGTACTAAAAAACGCACTTGCGTTTCAAACCAAACACAAGTACATTTTACCTGAAACGCACTTACGTTTTACTTCAAACGCAAGGACGTTTTGAATCAAACGCAAGGGCGTTTTTTCAACTTATTCCAACAGATTTATAAAGCACAAAGAATCAGCTATTTAACCACATTTTCAAAAGAATCATCCGTTCACGGCTAATTTGTATCGTACCATCATACGCCGGACATACACTCACCACGGCCTTTCCGTTGAAGTAGTGCTGAATATTGCGTATGGAATCGGCCGAGAGGATAAACTGGCGGTTCACCCGGAAAAAGACACGCCCGTCCAGCTGCTCACTCGTTGCCGCCTTGGCCACCTTATTCCAGTAATACTGGTCTGCCTGATACAGCACGTCGTTCGTCACCCGCTTTTCTTCGTACAAGGCACTCTCCTTTTCCTTTCGGGATTTCTCCAGTCCGGCTTTCAGTGCCCCTCCCGAGTAGACCGGCTGCAACAAAGTCACGGAAGCCCCGTACTTGGTGTCACGCCCCTGAAAATACAGCGGAGTTTCTATGGACGGAAGTTCCCTGTAGAGTTCCAGCGGGTTACCCGTGTAACTGGCATTGGCATTTCCGCTCAGCGAAGGAAGAAAATAGGCCTTCACCTTTTCACGATACTGCTGCAAGAATACACTCTCCTGGGCATGGACTCCCAGCTCCAGTCCCAGCATGCAGCACATCATCATTCTTCTATTCATCTCAATATAGTTATAAAATTAGAGAAACATTTTTTATTGGGCCACACATTTCTTCTTTTTATTCACCCCGTTTGGATATTTTATAGAAAACCGTGTACAAGGCCGGAGTGACAAACAGTGTCAGAAGGGTGGCAAAGGAAAGTCCGAACACCGTGGTCAGGGCCGCCATCAATACCGGACGGGCTCTGGAAACCGTGGCCTCTATCACAGCCGTATAAGGCTCCACACCGGCCTTCTGCTGAATATTTACCTCGTCGAGCAGCACAATCACATTCTTGATAATCATTCCCAGCAATCCCAGCCAGCCTGCGATACAGAAAAAGCCAAACTGAAATCCAGTGCCCCACAGACCAAAGACCATCCCTATCAAAGACAAGGGTAGAATGAGGAAAATAATCAAGGGCTGACGAAAGTTGCCAAACAGCATGACCAGAATGACCAGCAACATGATAAGTGCCAGCGGGAAATACTTAGTCAGTGCAGCCATGGCTTCTTTCTGGTCCTTGTACTGTGAGTCCCAGAAGAAGGTATATCCTTCCGGAAGACGAATGCGCTCAATCTCTTCCCGGATTTCAGAGTGAACTTCTTTCATGGTATGTCCTCGCTTTACATCGCACTGGGCAGCCATGGAAAGCTTCCGGTCGTACGTGCGCACAAGGGGATATTCCCATGCCAGTCCGATGCTGTTGGCCACCTGCCCCAGCGGAGCAGAATTACGCCCGTTCCATATCGGCAAATCCTCCACGCTTTCCATGTCCCAGGAACCTTTGACATCCGTATGCAGCAACACCGGCACTTTCTTGTCGCGGTCACGATATACCCCTACAGCCGTACCGTCATTGACGGCTTTCACGGCATTCATCATGTCATGCCGTCCCACATTCAGCCTTCCGGCCTTTACCGGATCATAATCGGCCTTAATCATCAGTGCCATGTTTCCCCACTCATTGCGGGCATTCAGCACCTTGGGATTCTTCCGCATGATTTCCAGCGCCAGGTTGGTCAAAGAATCGAGTACCTCCGGATCATCTCCGCAGAAGCGTGCCTCAATCAAGGCCTGCGGAATGGAGTTTATCTCGAAACTGTTCACACGAACCAGCGCGTCCGGAAACATTTCCGGCAAACGGTCGTACAACATAGCCTGAAGCTCACGTGACTTCTCCGGCGTGTCAGCTTCTACCAGGCATTGCGCATAATTAGGCTGCGGACCATAAGCCGCATTGGCCAGGTAATAACGGGGCGGCGTCTGCCCGACAAACGACGACACCTTTTTCACTCCTTCCAACGAATTCAGATAGGCTGTCATCTCCGTCATCTGACGGTCACTTTCTTCTATACGTGTACCCTCGGGTAACCAGACGTCGACCGAAAAATACTGCTTGTTGAGCAAGGGCATAAACTGCTGCGGAATAAAGCGGAATCCCCATCCGGCAATGACCAGCAACAGCACCATCGCTCCTAAAACCACATAGCGTCTCTGTATAGTCCATCTCAATGCCTGCCGGAACAGGTCGTATGCACGGCCGCTGAACAATTCGCCCTTCAGCTCATCCGGACGCGGACGACGCACAAACTCCTGCACGAAGAATACATTCTGCGTAATGGCCAGTACCCAGCTCAGCAAAAGAGATACCGCAATGACAATGAACAGTGAAGACAGGATTTCACCAGTGATATGCGGCGACAGGTAGACCGGAAGAAAGGTCAGTACCGCAATCAGGGTCGCTCCCAACAGCGGCATGGAAGTGCCCGACACGGCATCCAGTATGGCTTTTCTTTTCCGCATGCCCCGCTGCATGTTCACCAGTGCGGCATCGTACACCACAATGGCATTGTCCACCAGCATACCCATGGCAATGATAATGGCTGCCAGCGACATACGCTGCGTCAGGAAATATTCAGAAGGCACAAATTCCCTGTCAGGAAGTGCATTGAAGCGGACCACACACGCCACAGAATCTTTTTGCCGCATCTGCAACGCCATATCCTCGGGCACGTAGGCTTCTACCTTGATGCGTGAAAGGTCGATAAACGTCACCACCGGAACCGACGGTTTCACATCCTGGTAGCGCTCGATATGCGCCTGCTGCACATAACCGTCGAAAGGCGCATACAGACGGCTGTCTTCCCACGCGTTGACTGCCGCTTCATAATCCGCCTTGGTGCGTTCGTAGTTTGCCTTTGCCTGCTCATAATTCATGCCGGAGATGTTATCTTTGGCATACAAGCTGGATATACGGGTATAATCGACCTCCGCCTGACGATACAATGCCTCCGTACGCTGCTTCTGGATAACAAAATCACGTTCATCGATAGCCGCAATCAGTTGTCCCTTCCGGAAAAACTGTCCCTGCTGCACATCAAATGCATGTACAGGTCCTCCCACCCGAAAGGACAGTTCCGACAAGCGGTAAGGCTGCGAAATAAACGTATAGCACCGTGAAGAGGGAGCCTCCATGACTTCGGCATGAACCACCTTCACGCTGGGAAAAGAAGTCTGTTCCTGTGGCGTACGGCTGCATGCGCACAAGCACATCCCTGCAAGAAATAAAATCTCTGTTTTCATTCTTCTACAATATTATCATTCTACGCCACAAAGATAGCAGGCCCCATCGTCCCCTTTCACGGGAATTATTCCCAAGCCACGCCTGAAGTGACTGAAGCGTAGAAACCGGCCACCCAAACCTTTTTCGGTGCATTTGCAGGAAGAGGCTAAAAAATGATTTATTACCATTTGTGAATTTTTTAGTATAAGAATTGGCTTACCTTCGCAGCCAAATTCAAAAACAGAGAAAAGACATGAAAGACAGTATTGACTTCGGAAGTATGGACATTCCGAAATTATTCCGGAAATTACTTATCCCTACGGTGCTGGGAATGATTTTCTCGGCCATCTTCATCATTACCGACGGCATTTTTGTGGGAAAAGGTATCGGCAGTGACGCCCTGGCTGCCGTCAACATTACGGCTCCGCTTTTTCTCATCAATACGGGAGTGGCGCTGATGTTCGGTATCGGTGCATCGGTTGTAGCCTCCATTCACCTGTCGCAAGGAAAGGTAAAGGTCGCCCGCATCAATATTACGCAAGCAGTAGTGGTTTCCTCCTTATTGCTCATCGCCTACGCCGCAGTCATCCTCTGCAACGTGGAGAAAATTGCCTTGCTGCTGGGAAGCTCTCCCCGTCTGCTGCCTCTCGCCACGGAATACATGCACTGGTTTGTCCCCTTCCTGGTCTTCAGTGCCCTGCTGAGTTCCGGCATGTTCTTCGTGCGACTGGACGGCTCGCCCAATTATGCCATGGTGTGCAACATCATACCGGCCCTGCTGAATATTGGACTGGACTATCTGTTTATTTTCGTTTTCAAATGGGGAATGTTCGGTGCGGCCTTAGCTACCAGCCTGGGATACATCGTAGGCGCCCTGATGATTCTGATTTACCTGATGCAGCCGCACCGGGTACTGCACTTGTGCAAAGTGAAATTATCATCCAAGAGTCTGCGTCTCACCCTCCGCAACACGGGCTATATGTGCAAACTGGGATTGTCCAGTTTCCTCTGTGAAGCAGCCATTGCCACTATGATGTTTACCGGCAACTACGTATTCATTCACTACCTGGGTGAAGACGGAGTAGCTGCCTACAGCATCGCCTGCTACTTCTTCCCCATCATTTTTATGGTATACAATGCCATTGCCCAGTCGGCACAGCCCATTCTCAGCTACAACTTCGGTGCCGGAAATCCGGAGCGCGTACGGGCAGCCTTTCTCCTGGCCCTGCTGACCGCCATCTCCTGCGGTGTCGTGGTATTTGCCGTTACAACCCTGTTCTCCGCTCAAATCACCTCGTGGTTTATCGACAGTTCCTATCCGGCACACGACCTGGCCGTCAAAGGACTTCCCCTGTTTGCTTCCGGCTTCGTGTGCTTCGGCATCAACATTGTATCCATCGGCTATTTCCAGAGTGTGGAACGCGACCGTCCGGCCATGGCCATCACCCTGCTGCGTGGTTTTATCCTCATCCTGTTCTGTTTCTGGCTGATGCCCATCCTGTGGGGAGTACCGGGAATCTGGCTGGCTGTCCCCGTTTCCGAACTGCTGACCTTTCTTTTTGTCATTACCATCTATTGTCGCAGAAAACGAAGCTAAAGATTTATTACCTTTGTGCCTGCATAAACGCAGAAAAGTATGAAAGCTTTTATTGAGATACTTCGTGAAAAATACGGACTGGCACAGCCGGAAGCCGAAAAGCTGCTGGAACAGATGGAACTGCTAACCTACCGGAAAGGGGAACATATCGTACGGGAGGGAGAGCGTAACTCTTCCTTCTATCTAGTAGCCGACGGCATCTGGAGAGGACATTATCTGCGCGACGGAGTGGACATTTCGCTCTGGTTTGCCTTTCAAGGTGACAGTATCTTTTCCTCCTGGGGATATGTGGCCGGACTTCCTTCTCTGGTTTCCATCGAAGCCATGAGCGACAGCCGTGTCTATCGTATTTCTAAAAGCAAGCTGGAGACTTTTTTCTCTTCTTCCGTCTTGTTCGCCAACATCGGAAGAGTCATCTTTGAACGCCAGTTTCTGGACATGGAAAACTGGATGATAAACGGAGGTGCTGCACAAGCCAAACAGCGTTACCTGACACTCCTGGAGCAAAATCCGGAATTATTGCAGCACGTACCGCTGAAGCACATCGCTTCTTATTTATTTATCACACCTCAGTCGCTCAGTCGTATACGGGCAGAACTGAGCAAGAAGAAATAACGGTATGAATACTTATCGAACTCCAGTGATGGCATTAATCCAATATCTACCGTCCCGGTATGCAACTTGAATATTTATTTGATGCGTATACTTCCCGGCCTGATAAGTAACCTGATAATTATCAGGCTCCAACGGAACAACCTTCAGACTGTAAAACCACATACTGTCGAAATCAAAATTCGTAATCAAAAGGTCATAGCCCCCGAAGCCATCCTGTAGATTTTCTAATTCTACCTTCTTGAATTGTTCTAAAGCTGTGTGAGACAGATGAGACAAGCGAAAAGACTGCAACTTGGAATTCAAATCGCTACACATGCTGCAATAGGTAGCCACGTAAAGTTTATAAAAACTTTCGACCAATGATTCTCCCGACGAACTATCTATTTTATATGAAGCTGTATTTTCAAAACCGGTCAACCACTCATTTCCATATTGACTACCATTTTCAATAGGGGTAATATATACTATCTTACATTTTTCATTCACACACCCCACTTTTAATGGAATCTCCACCAGACTAGCACTATCTTTTTCATTCCAAAGATAGCTTACCATATACCAATCGTCTGCAATTTCTCTTACATTTAATGTCTTAATTGCATCTGAATTCATATCCTGCGCCCGTATAATCGGATCTCCTCCCGTGGCATTACGCATTCTTTGGAGTTTAGCAGCCAATTCTTCAGTTAAATACTTCTTGCACAGTATTTCATTGGTTGAATCCACATTTAAAATATTCGTCATATAGCTCGTATAGAACATTTTAATTTCATCTATGCATGCACCGAAGCAAATAGTACTAAAACAAAGCAACAAAACAGATATAAATATAAACTTTCTTTTCATGGTATAATATAATTAGACTGCATCTCCAGATTGTACAGCTGGAAACATTCTTGTTCGCGGTTCCTTCAAGCTAATCTGTACAAATATAGAAAAATCCCCACAAAGTATGAAGACTACACTTTTTTATTTGTCATTTTAGCCAATATATACTAAGTATCAAAGCATAAAAAAATTCCGTATAACCCTTTCGGATTATACGGAATCTCTTCTATCTATTTGTTACAGATTATTTTACCTCCTCAAAATCAACAGCATCTCTGTATGAGCAACTTGCGTACACGTGTTGCAATTATATCGCAAATCCGAAAATAAGCATCCATAAGCAACCACAGCTCTTGACTGCAAAAGTACGATTTTTATTCATAAACAAAGAGATGTAAACGCATAAAAATCAAAAGTATGGCACAAATTTAACAGAATCTCCACTTTTATCCTTACCTTTGTACATAATACTGGGGAGTTGTACCCTAACAATTATAAGGAAACGATGCAAATTCAAAACAATACATTGATAGCGGAATGCTCGGCTTACGATTTCAAGGAAATGCTGGAACGTAAGAAGGTGAAGTCATGGGTTAAATCTGTATCGGCTTTTGCCAATACGGATGGCGGCAGCTTGTTCTATGGAGTGAACGATGATGGAGTGATTGTAGGTTTAGAGAACCCACAATCTGATGCAGACTTTATCAGCGAAACCATCAAGGCAAGACTTGACCCAGTACCGGAAATACAACTTATCCCGATAGAACATGAAGGACACTCCTTGCTTGAAGTGAAAGTAAAGGCTGGAACGCTTACACCTTATTACTATTATCAGGACGGAACACGTACCGCGTATGTACGGGTTGGCAATGAAAGCGTAGAGTGTAATTCGCAGCAACTTCTTTCGCTGGTATTGAAAGGTACGCACATGACATGGGATTCACTGCCCACCCAGGTGGATGCCAGCAAGCACTCGTTCATCATCCTTGCCAATACTTTCCGTGAACAAACCCATCAGGAATGGAATGACAAGTATCTGGAATCATTCGGTCTGGTTACTCCTGACGGTAAACTGACCAATGCCGGATTATTGTTCGTGGATAATTGCACGGTATTTCAATCGCGTATTTTCTGCACCCGTTGGACGGGACTCTATAAAGATGATGCTATCAGTTCCGTAGAGCATCGGGATAACCTCGTATTGCTCTTGAAATACGGCATGGACTTCATCAAGAACTACACCATGAGTGGATGGGTGAAGATGCCAAGCTATCGTCTGAATCTGCCCGACTACTCCGACCGTGCCATCTTTGAAGGATTGGTAAACCATCTTATCCATAGGGATTATACCGTGATGGGTGGTGAAGTGCATATAGATATTTATGATGATCGCGTAGAACTGGTATCACCCGGTGCGATGCTTGACGGTACACAGATTCAAGACCGTGACATATACAAAGTGCCTTCCATGCGTCGCAATCCCGTCATTGCGGATGTGTTCACACAGCTGGACTATATGGAAAAACGTGGCTCCGGCTTGCGCAAAATGCGAGAATTGACGGAAAAACTACCCAACTTCCTGCAAGGAAAAGAACCGCAATATCAAACGGAAGCGACTTCTTTCTATACCACGTTCTATAATCTGAACTGGAACGAAAACGGAAGAATTCCTGTGGAAGAAGTAGCCAACAGGGTAAATAGTACCCTCGAAAAGTACCCTGTAAACAAAGAAAGTTCGGTGAAAAAGTACCCTGTAAACGAAAATAGTACCCCCCAAAAGTACCCTGTAAAAAGGAATACTAACAAACCTGTTGGTAGAACGGCTCAGCGTATAATAGATATGGTTATATCTAACCCGATGATAACTCGTGAAAAAATGGCAAATGAATTGGGGATCTCTTTGGATGGTGTCAAGAAACAGATAAAGAATCTTCGAGATAGAGGCATTCTCATCCATGAAGGTTCTGATAAAGCTGGCTATTGGCGCATTGTAATTAATCCTCAAACTGAGCAATAAACCTATGGGAACATCTTTCATACCATTCAGTGCTATAATTGCCGTTTTGATTATCGCCTTTTTGTTTGCCTCCTTACCGCAGGTAAACCATAAAACGCGATACAGAGTGCTTTACGCAATAGCCATCATCATGCTATTTGCTGTTATTCCTATCAGTGAGTATATGGCTGAGAATACCAAAAATTCAAACAGCAATTATCTGCTTGTTCTGATATTCAATATTGCAGTAGGTTATTTCTGTATGTACATTGCCGCATTGCTGAAATTCGTAAGCATTCGAAGAAATGCACCTTTTACACTTTGAGGT
>UMGG01054695.1_pt1 | contig 17577 bp, 14 predicted proteins | sample 1965211 | NCBI WGS metagenome assembly UMGG01 (sample SAMEA4836064, study PRJEB28245) | human gut metagenome | biome: gut microbiome; material: fecal sample | place: Denmark | collected 2008 | reverse complement strand
AGTGAACACGCGTAGCAGTTTCCGAGGACACAATACGTCCTCGGGAAACTGACGGTGTTCAAAATCCCGGTGCGGGAAGGAATCCCATAGGGAAAAATTAGCATTACAATAAAATATTATCACTTTACTTATGGGTAAATTATGGGTATACTATAGATATTACATTCAAAACTTCAAGTGGAGGATTATTATGTCGGATAAGAGTTGCTGTTGTCATAAAAAATATCGTTCGGATGAGGAAAAGAAGAAACTGATTCACCGCCTGAACCGCATTGAAGGGCAGATTCGCGGGCTGCGCGGGATGTTGGAGGACGATGCGTATTGTATGGATATTCTGGTCCAGTCATCCGCAGCTTCTGCGGCACTGACTGCGTTTAACAGGGAGCTGCTCAGCACGCACATCGAAAGCTGTGTGGTAGATGGCATCCGTCAGGGGGACGATGAAAAAGTCGAAGAACTTCTGTCGATCTTACAGAAAATGATAAAATAAGAAAACATGTGTCATAACAAGGGTACCTCATCACACTAGATAAGGTACCCTTATTTTACTCTTCTATCTGTATCCTCTACATACGATTATACAGATCCTGATATTTCTTCGCAGAATTTGCCCAGGAAAAATCCATCGCCATTCCACGATCTATGATCTTATTCCAGTCACGTTTGCGGTCAAAATAAATATGCTTCGCATAACGAATCGTATTGAGCATCTCATGTGCGTTGTAATTGGCAAATGAGAAACCGGTTCCCTTGCTCTCATATTCATTGTATGGTTCTACCGTATCTTTCAAACCGCCGGTCTCACGTACGATCGGAACGGTACCATAACGAAGACTCATCAACTGACTCAAACCGCATGGTTCAAACAGGGACGGCATCAAAAAGGCATCGCAGGAAGCATAAATCTTATGCGAACGCTCGTTGGAATAGAAAATGTTTGCCGAAACTCGTTCCGGATATTTCCATGCAAAATGACGGAACAGATGCTCATATTTTTCTTCTCCGGTTCCCAGTACCACAAGCTGTGTATCCTCGGCACAGATTTCCTCAATCACATAGTCGATCAGATCAAACCCTTTCTGGTCTGTCAGACGGGAAACAATCCCGATCATAAATTTCTTGTCATCCTGTGCAAGCCCCAGTTCTTTTTGTAAAGCGCGCTTATTTTTAATCTTTTCCTTGCGGAATGTTCTCGCATCATAATGTGCCTCGATCATCGGATCCGTCGCCGGATTATACTCATCATAATCAAGTCCATTGACAATTCCTGTTAAGCACGCAGAACGGGCATTCATCAGACCATCCAGTTTTTCGCCATAAAACGGTGTCTTGATCTCTTCTGCATACGTATCACTTACTGTCGTGATCTGGTCTGCATAAACAAGTCCGCCTTTGAGATAATTGGCATCTCCATAGGCTTCCAATTTGTCCGGTGTAAAATAATACGCATCCAGTCCCGTCGTATCCATGACTGTTTTCTTATCCCAGACTCCCTGGAATTTCAAATTATGTATCGTCATGATCGACTTAATTCCGCGGAAGAATTCTCCCTGCTGGAACGAATCTTTCAAATATACCGGAATCAAACCGGTCTGCCAGTCATGACAATGGATGATATCCGGGCGAAAACCGATAACCGGAAGGGCAGACAATGCTGCTTTACTGAAGAACGCAAATTTCTCAATGTCCTGATAAATCTCTCCATATGGACGATTTCCGCTAAAATAAAATTCATTATCAAGAAAATAAAATGTAACCCCTTGGTATTGCATCTGAAAAATACCGACATATTGTTTTCTCCAAGCAAGTTCCAAATAAAAATGTGTGACAAATTCCATCTGATTTTTGTATTCTTCCGGAATCGAAACATACTTCGGTATCATAACACGTACATCAAATTCATTTTTATCAAAATACTTTGGAAGCGATCCCACTACATCAGCCAAGCCTCCTGTTTTGATAAATGGTACACATTCGGATGCTACAAACAATACTTTTTTCATACATACCTCCATTCTGAAACGTCACTTTAGTCTTCCAGTGCCTGCTTCAAATCTGCGATAATATCTTCTACATTTTCAATTCCAACGGACAAACGAACCAGATCCGGTGCTACTCCTGCTGCCAGCAGTTCTTCATCGCTCATCTGTCGATGCGTGGAAGATGCCGGATGTAAAACACATGTATGCGCATCTGCCACATGTGTCGCGATCATCGCAATCTTTAATTTCGCCATAAATTTTTCGGCCGCTGCACGGCCTCCTTTCACGCCAAAGGAAACAACACCACATGTACCATTTGGCATGTATTTTTTCGCTCTTTCATAATATTTATTGCCCGGCAGTCCCGGATAATTGACCCAGGTTACATTTTCGTTGGCTTCCAAAAACTCTGCCACTTTCTGTGCATTTTCGCAATGTCTCGGCATACGCACATGCATGGACTCCAACCCAAGATTCAAGAGGAAAGAATTCATCGGTGCCTGAATAGATCCGAGATCTCTCATGAGCTGAGCAGTCGCTTTCGTAATAAATGCGCCCTCCTGACCAAATTTCTCGGCATAAGTAATCCCATGGTAAGATTCATCCGGTGTCGTAAGCCCCGGAAATTTATCTGCATGAGCAAACCAGTCAAATTTACCGGAATCTACGATACATCCTCCGACGGTCGCATCATGTCCATCCATATACTTGGTAGTGGAGTGTGTTACAATATCCGCTCCCCATTCAAATGGGCGGCAGTTGATCGGTGTCGCAAAAGTATTGTCCACGATCAACGGAACACCATGAGCATGTGCTGCGTTTGCAAACCGCTCGATGTCAAATACGATCAATGCCGGGTTGGCGATTGTCTCTCCGAATACGGCTTTCGTATTTGGCTGAAAAGCCGCTTCCAACTCTTCGTCCGAACAGTCCGGATCTACGAATGTAAAATCAATTCCCATACGTTTCATCGTTACGGCAAACAAGTTATATGTTCCGCCATATATCGTAGAGGAAGATACGACATGATCTCCTGCGCTGCAGATGTTAAATACCGAATAAAAGGAAGCCGCCTGCCCGGAAGAAGTCAGCATCGCTGCCGTACCACCTTCCAGCGCGCAGATTTTCGCTGCTACCTGATCATTGGTCGGATTTTGCAAACGTGTATAAAAATATCCGCTCTCTTCCAGATCAAACAAACGCCCCATCGCTTCACTGGAATCATATTTAAATGTTGTACTCTGAATGATCGGAATCATTCGTGATTCTCCATTTCCAGGCTCATATCCTGCCTGAATACATTTTGTTTCCTGTTTCATTTTCCTTCTCCTTACTCTGTCGTCTGACCGTAATATGCATTTTCTCCATGCTTTCTAAAATAATGTTTATCCATCAGGTACTGTGGTGCCGGTTTTACGTGTGGATTGAGCGTCATCGTATGATGTGCCATCTCAGCCACTTTGTCCAGTACGACAGCATTGTAAACAGCATTTGCCGGCGAGGTTCCCCATGCAAATGGTCCATGATTTTTCACTACGATCCCCGGCACTTCCATGGCATCTCTGTCGCCAATCGTCTCCACGATGACTACACCGGTATTTTTCTCATAGTCCATGTTGATCTCCGCTGCTGTGAGATCTCTGGTGCACGGAATCTCCCCATAAAAATAATCCGCATGTGTCGTTCCCAGTGCCGGAATTGCCATACCTGCCTGAGCAAACGTAACGGCCCATGTAGAATGTGTATGTACCACGCCACCAAGATTATCAAAGGCTTTGTAAAGTTCGATATGCGTCGCCGTATCGGAAGATGGACGATATCTTCCTTCTACCACATTCTGATCAAAATCAACGACAACCATATCCTCCGGTGAAAGTTCATCGTATTCTACACCGCTTGGCTTAATGACAACCAGATTATTTTCACGGTCAATACCACTTACATTTCCCCATGTATAAATGACAAGTCCTTTTTCCTGTAACTCCATATTTGCTTCATAAACTTCTTTTTTCAATTGTTCTAACATGCTGTTTCCCTCCAAAAAAAATGTTATGTATAACGAGTCTGTAATCTAATTATAAACTAGTTATACATAACAGTCAATGAAAGTTTTTAATTGTAATTATTCTGTAAAGAGAGGAGTGGAATAATATCTGTCGCCGCTGTCCGGAAGGAGAACAACAATTGTCTTTCCTTTATTTTCCGGTTTCTTTGCTTCTTCGATTCCGGCCCACAAAGCCGCTCCGGAAGAGATTCCCACAAGGATTCCTTCTTCTTTGGCAATCAGTTTGCCGGTCTCAAATGCTGCTTCATTTTCTACTTTTACGATTTCATCATAAATTTTTGTATTCAATACATCCGGTACGAATCCGGCACCGATTCCCTGAATCTTATGTGCTCCGGATTTTCCTTCGGACAGAACCGGTGAAGACGCCGGCTCTACGGCAATTGCCTGTACCGATGCTTTCTTGTCTTTCAGATATTCACCAACTCCGGTGATCGTTCCGCCGGTTCCTACACCTGCGATAAAGATGTCAACCTCTCCGTCGGTATCTTCCCAGATTTCCGGACCGGTCGTCTTTTTATGCGCTGCCGGATTGGCCGGATTTTCAAACTGACCTGCAATGATACTGTCCGGCGTCTTCTCCTGCAATTCTTTGGCTTTTGCGATTGCTCCGCTCATTCCCTTGCTTCCGTCTGTCAGCACAATCTCTGCGCCATAGGCTTTGATGATATTTCTTCGCTCTACGCTCATGGTTTCCGGCATAACGATCACCGTGCGGTATCCTTTCGCTGTCGCAATGGCTGCCAATCCGATTCCGGTATTTCCGGATGTCGGCTCAATGATCGTAGAACCTTCTTTCAGACGTCCGCTCTTTTCTGCATCTTCAATCATTTCCAGCGCAATACGGTCTTTGACGCTTCCTGCCGGATTGAAATATTCCAGTTTTGCTAAAATTCTTGCTTCCAATCCCAGTTTCTTTTCGATATTGGAAAATTCCACCAATGGTGTCTTTCCAATTAATTCTGTCGCATTTTTATAAATTTTACCCATAATGGTCTACTTCCTTTCCTAGATAATATAATTGTCATTTTTTTGCTGCTGCCATTCCACAAGCTGTGCCAGGGTCACACTGTCAACGACATCGTCAATCGCCGTTTTCAGCCGCTTCCAAAGTTCCAATGTGGCGCAGGTATCCTGTCTGTCGCACGTATTTTCCTCAAACTCCAGACAACTGACCGGTGCAAGATTCCCCTCGGTCAGACGAAGGATCATCCCTGCCGTATATTCTTCCGGTGGCTTCACTAGCTGATAGCCCCCCTGCGGACCACGAATGGCCCGCACAAAGCCAGCTTTATTAAGAATCGACACGATTTGTTCCAAATATTTTACCGATATCCCCTGTCTTGTAGAGATATCTTTGATTCTCACCGGGGTTCCCGTGTCATACATTGCCAGGTCAAGCATGAAACGGAGAGCATATCTCCCTTTTGTCGAAATTTTCATCTCTTATGCCAGTGCCTTGAATGCTTCTTCAAGGTCATAGATAATGTCTTCTACGTTCTCGGTTCCGATGGAAAGACGAATGGTATTCGGCTTGATTCCCTGGTCTGCCAATTCCTCTTCGTTCAACTGAGAATGTGTCGTAGATGCCGGATGAATTACCAGTGATTTTACATCTGCCACGTTTGCTAACAAGGAGAATAACTGCAAATGGTCGATGAATTTCTTAGCTTCTTCATCACTTCCTTTGATCTCAAATGTGAAGATGGATCCTCCGCCATTTGGGAAGTATTTTTTATACAATTCCTGCTGTTTCGGATCATTGGAAACAGATGGATGATTTACTTTTTCTACCAATGGATGATTTTCCAAATAATTTACTACTTTCAACGCATTTTCAACATGTCTTTCTACTCGAAGTGACAATGTTTCCAATCCCTGAAGGAAGATAAATGCGTGGAACGGAGAAATCGTAGCTCCGGTATCACGAAGCAGGATCGCACGGATTTTTGTAACAAATGCTGCCGGCCCTACTGCTTTTGTGAAGCTGATTCCATGATAACTTGGGTTTGGAGCTGTCAAAGATTCAAATTTGCCGCTTGCTTCCCAGTCAAATTTTCCGCTGTCTACGATCACACCACCAATTGTCGTACCGTGGCCTCCGATGAATTTAGTTGCAGAATGTACTACGATGTCTGCGCCATACTCAATTGGGCGAACCAGATAAGGAGTGGCAAATGTGTTATCGATCACCAGGGGAATTTTATTTTCATGAGCAATCTTTGCGATGGCTTCAATGTCTACAACATCGGAGTTTGGATTTCCCAATGTCTCGATAAATACCGCTTTTGTATTTTCCTGAATAGCGCCACGGATCTCATCGAAATTTTCCGGATCAACGAACGTTGCTGTAATTCCGTATTCCGGAAGGGTATGGGCCAGAAGGTTGTAAGTTCCTCCGTAAATGTTCTTTGCTGCTACGATGTGATCGCCGTTATGCGCCAGATTCTGAATCGTATAAGAAATCGCTGCTGCTCCGGAAGCTACTGCCAATGCAGCCACGCCGCCTTCCAGTGCTGCAATACGCTGTTCAAATACATCCTCTGTCGGGTTTGTCAAACGTCCATATATATTTCCTGCATCACTCAGACCAAATCTTGCTGCTGCATGTTCGCAGTTACGGAATACGTACGATGATGTCTGGTAAATCGGAACTGCTCTTGCGTCCGTTACCGGATCCGGCGATTCCTGTCCTACGTGAAGCTGAAGTGTCTCAAATTTGTACTCTCTCTTGTTTGTTTCTGCCATAATAATGTCCTCTCTTTCTTCTTCATTTATTTTTATTATCTGTTTGTTGTTTTTGTTGATGACATTACTATAACCCCTTTTTCCTACTTTGTCAATAGGAAAAGTAATATTTTTTATTTTTCTTTTGGTCGGTGTTGGAAAGCGGCGGAATTTCGTTTGTTTTTCCTTTTCCGAGGTGCCGGTACCCATACTTGTCATGCCATATGCCTTTTTTCCTCTCCGGCATGACCCCCCCTCGCACCATCACTCCCACCAGCCACCGTTTCACGACAAAAATGCTAAAAAGTCCCAAAAAACCCAAAAACCCGCCCCACGACAAAACCCGCCCCACGGCAAATGCCATGGGGCGGGTTTCCTATTCTATAAGTCGTTCAACTATTATTTATACAGTTCAACCAGCTTCTGCAAGTGATCGTAACGAGCCTTTGCAGCTTCCTCGGATTCTTTGAACAGTCTTTCTGCTCTTTCTGGGAAAGGCTTGATCAGACGTGTATAACGTGCTTCGTTGTTCAAGAAGTCTTGGTAAGAACCATCTCCTTCTTTGGATGTCAAAGTGAATGGGTTCTTTCCTTCTGCTTTCAAGTCTGGATTGAAGCTGAACAAGTTCCAGTATCCAGCCTTAACAGCTTTCTTCATCTCATCCTGGCAATGATTCATACCACCCTTAGCGATACCGTGGAGTTCGCAAGGAGCGTAACCAATGATCAAAGATGGTCCGTTGTAAGCTTCTGCTTCTGCGATCGCTTTTACAGCCTGTGCAGGATTTGCACCAAGAGCGATCTGTGCTACGTATACGTAACCATAACTCATAGCGATTTCAGCAAGACTCTTCTTACCGATTTCTTTTCCGGCAGCAGCAAACTGACAAACTTCACCGATGTTAGAAGCCTTCGATGCCTGACCACCTGTATTGGAGTACATCTCTGTATCGAATACCATTACGTTTACGTTCTCACCGGATGCAAGTACGTGGTCCAAACCACCAAATCCGATGTCGTAAGCCCAACCGTCACCACCGAAGATCCATACGGACTTCTTAGCAAGGTACTGTTTCTTATCAAGGATTTCCTTGGAAAGTTCACAGCCAGCGGCAGCAGCTTTTTCAATCTCAGCAACCATTGCTTTTGTAGCAGCAGTATTTGCTTTTGTATTATCTTTTGTCTCAAAGTATTTATCTACAGCAGCTTTCAATTCAGCAGATGCCTTATCGGAAGCAGCCAGTTCTTTTACTTTGTCCATGGTCTGCTCACGGAGAACTTTCTGACCAATGTACATACCAAGACCATGCTCAGCATTGTCCTCGAACAAGGAGTTTGCCCAAGCCGGACCCTGTTTAGAATCTTTGTTTACAGTATATGGTGATGTAGCAGCCGGACCACCCCAGATAGAGGAACATCCTGTTGCATTGGAGATGTACATCTGCTCACCAAACAACTGTGTGATCAAACGAGCATAAGATGTCTCTGCACATCCTGCACAACTTCCGGAGAACTCGAGAAGTGGCTGATTGTACTGGGAACCAATTGGAGTAGCATCCGTAAATACCGGTTTGATATCTTTCTTACCAACGTTAGCAACGAGGTAATCAAATACTGGCTGCTGTTCTGCCTGAGATTCCTGAGGAACCATCTTGATTGCGCCTTTAGCAGCGGCAGGACAAACGGTAATACACTCGCCACATCCCATACAGTCTAATGGAGAAACCGTCATTGTGAACTTCATTCCATCTGCTACTGCATGTTTTGCATCAGCAAGTTTAATCTGTGAAGGAGCAACTTTTACTTCGTTCTCATCAAGGATGAATGGACGAATTGTTGCATGGGAACAAACAAATGCACAACTATTACACTGTACACAGCTTGCTGGATCCCACTCTGGTACCATTACGGCTGTACCACGTTTCTCGTATGCGGAAGCACCGAGTTCGAACTGTCCGTCTGCAATATCTTTGAATGCAGATACCGGAAGGCTGTCACCATCCATAATAGAGATTGGCTCGAGAAGGTCTTTCACCATCTTAACAACCTCTGGACGTCCTGTAAGTTCTTTTGCAGGAGCATCTGCTTCCGGATTAGCCCAAGAAGCCGGAACTTCTACTTTATGAACTGCATCCACACCAGCATCGATTGCTTTGTAGTTCATTTCTACGACTGCATCACCCTTCTTAGAGTAGGATTTCTTAGCAGCTGCTTTCATGTACTCGACAGCTTCGTCGATTGGCATGATGTTTGCAAGTTTGAAGAATGCGGACTGAAGAATTGTGTTAGTACGTTTACCCATACCGATTTCAATTGCTTTGTCGATCGCATTGATTGTATACAACTGGATATTATTGTCAGCGATGTATTTCTTGGAAGCAGCTGGCATATGTTTGTCAAGCTCTTCATCTGTCCACTGGCAGTTGATCATGAAGATTCCGCCCGGTTTTACATCCTGAACCATCTTGTATCCTTTTACTACATAAGATGGGTTGTGGCAAGCCACGAAGTCTGCCTGGTTGATGTAGTAAGGGCTCTTGATTGGTTTGTCACCAAAACGAAGATGGGAAATTGTAATACCACCTGTCTTCTTGGAGTCATACTGGAAGTATGCTTGGATGTATTTATCTGTGTGGTCACCGATGATCTTTGTAGAGTTCTTGTTTGCACCTACTGTACCGTCTCCACCAAGACCCCAGAACTTACATTCTACAGTACCTTCTGCAGATGTGATAGGAGCTGGTTTTACTTCCGGAAGACTGAGGTTTGTAACATCATCTACGATACCGATTGTAAAACGAGGTTTTGGAGCATCTTTCTCCAACTCTTTGTAAATAGCAAATACAGATGAAGGTGGTGTATCCTTGGAACCGAGTCCATAACGTCCACCTGTCAAAATAATATCATTCAAGCCGGCTTCACGAAGTGTAGTAGCCACATCAAGGTAAAGTGGTTCACCAAGTGTACCAGGCTCTTTTGTACGGTCAAGTACAGCAATCTTCTTAGCCGTCTTAGGAATTACTTTCAAGATGTGCTCGGAAGACCAAGGACGATACAAACGAACTTTGATCAAACCTACTTTTTCGCCTTTTGCTGTCAAGTAGTCGATTACTTCTTCTGCAACGTCACAGATGGAACCCATAGCGATGATGACACGGTCAGCATCCTCAGCTCCATAGTAGTTAAACAGATCATAGTCTGTTCCTAATTTTTCATTGACTTTGCCCATGTATTTTTCAACAACTGCCGGCAAAGCATCATATACTGGGTTACAAGCTTCACGATGCTGGAAGAATACGTCACCGTTTTCATGAGAACCACGCATAGCAGGATGCTCTGGGTTCAATGCATGCTGACGGAACTCTTCTACAGCGTCCATGTTGCACATTTCTTTCAGATCTTCATAATCCCATTTCTCAATTTTCTGAATCTCGTGAGATGTACGGAATCCATCAAAGAAGTTAATAAACGGAACTTTTCCTTCCAAAGCAGCCAAATGAGCAACCGGGCTCAAGTCCATAACTTCCTGTGGATTTGTCTCAGCAAGCATAGCAAAACCTGTCTGACGACATGCATAAACGTCACTGTGATCTCCAAAAATGTTCAAAGACTGTGTTGATACGGTACGAGCAGATACGTCAAACACGCAAGGAAGCTGCTCTGCTGCAATCTTGTACATGTTAGGAATCATCAAGAGAAGTCCCTGGGAAGCAGTAAATGTGGTTGTCAGGGCACCTGCTGCAAGAGAACCATGTACGGTACCTGCTGCACCAGCCTCTGATTGCATCTCAACTACTTTTACTGTGTTTCCAAAAATGTTCTTCTGTCCCGCTGCAGACCACTGGTCAACGGTATCTGCCATCGGACTAGAAGGTGTAATAGGATAGATACCAGCTACTTCTGTATAGGCATATGCCACATGAGCGGCAGCTGTATTTCCATCCATGGATTGTTTTGCTCTAGCCATTTTTATAGAATCCTCCTTATTAATTGAAATTATTTATCACTTAGAATTATTTTAGCACCATCACCAAAAAAAGTAAAGTGATAAAAGGAGAATCTCGTCGAATTTTACGAACATTTCATTTTTTTTTCATTTTTGCTTGACAATGTTTGTCCACAGGTGTATTATTGTGTTAATCGCTTAATACAATAATACAGAAAGGAGTACCACTATGCAATGGGAACTCACCAATGACCGTCCTTTGTATATCCAATTGACGGAGCAGTTAAAACGACTGATCTTGTCCGGTGAATATTCACCCGGTGAACCATTTCCATCGGTCCGCGAACTGGCAACTTCTGCCAACGTTAATCCCAATACGATGCAGCGGGCGCTTTCCGAATTAGAACGGGAGGGGCTGTTGATCACAGAGCGAACCGCCGGACGGCGTATTACCAGTGACCATTCGATGTTGGACGCGATGCGTTCCGAACTTGCCCTCGCACACCTGAAAAAACTACGGAGCGAACTGACATCTCTTGGTTTTGAACCGGAAAAGCAATTGGATTTCATCCAAAAGGCATGGGACAAAGACTAAACTTACTTATTAAAATGGAGGATTATTTATGATTATTTTAGAAACAAAGGGATTGACCAAACGGTTTGGCAATTCGCTGGCACTTGACAACGTGGATATCACACTGGAGTGCGGTAAAATTGTAGGCCTTTTAGGACCAAACGGCAGTGGAAAGACAACCTTTCTGAAACTGCTGAACGGGCTTCTCAAACCCGATCATGGAACGATTACAATTGGCGGAGAAACTCCGGGCATCATCACCAAACAGCACGTATCATTTCTGCCGGACAGCAACTATTTTCCAAAATGGATGAAAGTAACACAGCTTCTGGAATATTTTGGAGATTTTTACAATGACTTTGAGCGGGAAAAGGCAACCTTTATGCTTGCCAAACTGGATATTGATTCCCAGATGAAATTGTCACATATGTCAAAAGGGACATTGGAAAAAGTCCAGTTAATCCTCGCGATGAGCCGCAATGCAAATCTGTATTGTCTGGATGAACCGATCGGTGGTGTCGATCCGGCGACCAGAGATTATATTCTCAATACGATCGTAAGCAATTATTGTGAAAATTCAACCGTTCTTATCTCGACACATTTGATCGCAGATGTGGAAAATGTTCTGGATGAAGTCATTTTCCTGCAAAACGGACAGGTCCGCCTGCAGTCCAGTGTAGATGATATCCGGGAAAAAGAAAACAAATCCGTCGATGCACTTTTTAGGGAGGTATTCAAATGTTAAAAAAATTGATCAAACACGAATTCAAAGCGACCTATCGCTTTTATGTGCCGGTTTACATAGCGCTTGCTGCTCTTGTGGCACTTGCCTGCATCTTTTTAACGGTCATAGACCACTTTGATGTCAATGAACTGTTTTTGTCAATCACACTGCCCCTTGGTGCGATCGTAGGTTTTCTTGCCATCGTTTTTACGGTTCTTTCCCCATACATTTTCATATGTCTGCGATTTTACCGTTCCACGGCGACGCGTGAAGGCTACTTAACATTCACACTTCCGGCATCCACAAACCAGATCCTGTTTTCCAAATTTCTGGTATCTTTTTTGTGGGCAGTCCTTACCATCGCAGTAACGTTGTTTGCTTTATTTGTTCTATGTGCTGTTGGATTTGATTCGGAAATTACCTTTATGGCAATTCGTCAAATTTTAAAAAGTGAAACATTTGATTTCACGACGATTCTCTCGTTTATTATGGGATACATCAATTCGATCCTTGCCATCTATGCATCGATCAGCCTGGGACAATTTGTACGCGATCACCGTGTCATCGCTTCCATTGCTTTTTATGCAGCCATCTACACGGCACAGCAGATTGTCAGTCTTGTCGTGCTGATTCCGGTTATGATCGGCACCGGCATTTTTTCAGAGGGAGACACGCTGAATTATTCCGCTACGGGAATGTTAACTATAATATCCCTTATCATTTCCGTTGTATTTTCAGTTATATTCTACGTTATTTCCGAACGTATTTTAGACCGCAAATTGAATCTGCCGTGATCATCGTTTGTGATACAACTACATTAGAAAAGCCCCTGACTGCACTCACAGCCGGGGGCTTTTCTATTTTTATAACGTCATCCATTTTTCCATTCCTTTTCGTTTTAGCCAGATATAAAACACTCCGGTAATCAATGCAAAAACAATTGTTACCAAAAGCAAGTATCCCGGTGCACCTATTTTCTTTCCAGCCACAAAATAGAGAACTGCCACCCCTGCTGCCAATGCCCATCCACCAAACATGGAGATCACTACACCAAGACTTTGTTTGATTGGTGCCAGCTCATTGGTCCATGTGAGATTTGGCATATTGATTCCAAGAAAGAGACCAAACACAGTCATCATTCCGGTAAATACAATCGGAATCACAAGAATAAAAAGTGTCTTAACAATATCCATGTGAAGACAGACTGCGAGGCAAATTTCACAGAAAAGAACCGGAAGCCATGTCAACAAAAGCTGCACTCCGAGTTTAGCACGAAGAATGTTCCACGGTTTTACCGGCAATGACTGCAGGATCCACAAATTCTTTCCTTCCAGTGAAACAGAAGGTACCACCATGTCATTCATTGCCACCACAAGGCATACTGCTGTTATAACAATCACAACAATATATCCTTCCACCTCTTCTCCTGCAAAAAACCGGGAAATCGTTTGCAACACCGTCTGCCCTTTTATCAAAGCAGCCACTCCAAGAATCGGAAGAAAAATTGTCCCCAGTCCACAATTCAGCATATAATTCGGGCTTGACGTAAACCGCTTGAACTCCTTTGTAAGAAGCGCACCAAATTCGCTTTTTCTTTTCTCATGTTTTTCACGGTAAACAGCTTTTCCACTCTTACCGGAAGCTGTCGCAATGCGGATAAAACTTCCCGCAAGCAGGCGAAATATAAAAACAGCCATCGCAGCAATCCCAATGGTAAAAACAAGCATTGCCACTGCGTCACCTTCCCCCACTCTTCCAAAAAGATAGAGAGGATAGGCCCGGTCTTTTACTTTATCTCCATAAATCAAAGCATTTTGCAAAAGATCCTGAATTAATTCCTGCGCCTTGAAATAGACCAAATAATAGAGTCCGAAAAACACCAAAGAAAGCAACACTGTAATGAAGCTTTTGTTCTTTAATTTCAGGCTTATCTTCGCCACACACCATCCCAGTACACACGATAAAATAAGCACAATAATAGAAATGTGCAGGATCAAAAGAATGGAGCCCACAATTCCAACCGGTGTAATATCCGTCACTATCCAATATACAACTGCCGCCGGCACGATAACAACCGCCGAATACATCAATCCCATAAGATAAACACCCATAAGTCTTGCTGCCAGTATACTTCGCACTGGGATGGGCATCGACAAAAGCAGGTCATTGTCCTTGGAAAGATACAATCCGGAAAAGGTATTAAATACACTTCCAAATGCTCCTAACGCAATCGCGATCATCCCCATAATTAAAAAATACAGCCAGCTCATATCTACCAACGAAAACGGTTTACATAGTTGTACCGCCAAAAAGGTAAACACGCCTCCCACAACACCAACCATAAGGATTACGTACATCAACATAAAAAGAATCGTCGAGATTTTGGAACGTTTTTTATTCTTTTTCGCATCGTAAAAATAACCTCGGAAAATCTCTGCCATCTGTTTTTTCACTAAGATTCCAAACATTATTCTCCCTCCAATTCCAGAAAAACTTCTTCCAGACTGTCGTCTCCTTTTACTTCTCCCATCGTGCCCGAACGAATCAATTTCCCATTTTTAATGATTGCCACTTTATCACAAAGTTTCTCTGCTACTTCCAATACGTGTGTCGAGAAAAAGATAGCACCGCCCTCGTCACAGACTTCCCGCATCATTCCTTTAAGTATATGGGACGCTTTTGGATCCAGACCGACAAAAGGTTCATCCATGATGATCAATTCCGGGTTATGAATCCATGCCGCTATGATTGCCAGTTTCTGTTTCATTCCGTGGGAATACGACGCAATCGGCTGTGCCAGATCCGAAGTAATTTCAAACAGATCCGCATATTTACGAATCCTTTCCTGTCTTGTGTGCTCATCCACGCCAAAAATATCCGCAATAAAATGAAGATATTTGACCCCTGTCATAAATTCGTATAGGTCCGGATTATCCGGAATATACGCAATCTTCTTTTTGCACGCAAGCGGGTTTTCCTGAATAGAATCCCCATCGATTCGGATTTCCCCTTCTTCAAACTGTAAAATTCCGACAATTGACTTCAATGTCGTCGTTTTTCCCGCTCCATTATGCCCGATAAATCCATAAATCTCCCCTTTGAGAATATGCAGCGACAAATCCTCCACTGCCGTTTTTTCTCCGTACTTTTTTGTTAAATGCTCTATTTTTAACATTTTTCACTCTCCTCTTATTCTTTCTGTTAATCTCTTATCACCTTATCAAGACACCCATGCTCTTCACACATTGTATCCGCTATCATTCCCTGCGCATCAATGAAAGTTCTTCTTTCATTCGCATCTTTATAAATCACAGATTCATGCGCTGCCGCACTCGGGTTACTGCTGTACGAACCCCTGACCAGCCAGACGCCTTCTCCCTCTGCCACGGTCTTGGTGTCCGCATCATACAAATACGGCAATCCCAGATCCTCCGTCGCTGCCCGCTCGATAATATCTACTCCGACACACGTCGTAAGTCCTCCCTGCAGATCCATAATCCGGTTCAATGTCGGCATCGTGTACATATAATAATACAACTGGATCCCATCCACCGCAAAAGCATTCCAAAAAGTCGGATTGGTTTCTTTTTTCGTAGAACCGCTTCCCGGATAATGTGTTGTCGTTCTGATATATCCTGCAAGTGCGTTCAATTTCTGAAGCACAGTCATATCCTCTGTCCAAATCTTTGCCTCTACCTTATGACGTGCCTGCGCATAATATTCTTCATCAAGATAGTTTTCCTGTGTATCATAAGGCTTCGTCGCAATGTAAATTACATCATATAATTTGTCATCGCGGTATGCCTTCACTTTACATACACGCACTCCTTCTCCTACCGTTACCGTGATCTTTCTTGCACTGAGCCGCTCATTTTTCAGATCACCTAACGGCTGATCCGCACAAGGTCCTACAATCGGATCTCTTCCATAGTTATAGCGGCTTCGAAGTTCTTTCGTCGAATTTTCCACCTTGAAAACAAGGGTTTCCGTATCCTTTCCAAGCCACTCAAATGCCTTACGATATGCGGAAGGGGTCGCATCTTCTACTTCAAAGCGCATATGTTCATCCAGCCATTTATTACTGGCATCACTTTCAAAAGCAATGTCAAAAGAACCTTTTCCATTTTCAACGGTAACACCTTTCAACTCTGACTTATACGTATCTCCTTCTGCATACGTACTCGGAGAAAAACCTCCCTCCGGACTTTCTTCATCACAAATGGTCAATGTTCCTAAGCTGTAGTCCGTCGCCAAATAATTCTCACTTTCCTCGATCTTTACATTAATTTCTACGATGCCTGCCTGTATCGCAACCAATTCTCCGTTTTCATTTACCTTCGTATACTGATCCGTCGTTTCCTCTTTATTCAGCCGACGGACTTCATAGGTACATTTTCCTTCCGGTTTCTGATCAAACACAATCGGAAGCGGCTGCCCTACAATTGCTTCCTCTTCCCCATAATATGCCATTTTCGGCATCGCCTTGTCAATTTCAAATGTTTCCGTCAACTCCCCGGTATATCTTCCTACACCTTTTACACGAACCAACGCCGTACCTGCATTGACATTATTCTCATAACTTACTGTAAAATCCGTACCCTGAACCAGATTCTCGCCGGAGTCGGCTATTACAGAAATCTCCGGACATTTTGCCTGCCCGTCATAAATGCAGAAGTAACCGGTATACACTCTGACCAAAAATCCACTGATATCGATCGGTGTCGGATTCTCTCCGGTATTTCCACCAGCACATCCCGAATCACCGTTCGGATCTTTCTCGGAATTACCGCCGGTTGACCCATTGTTTCCGGTAGAACTATTATCTCCGGCAGATGAATTATTGTTTGAAGAATCACTACCGCCAGTGGACGAATTTTGATTTTGACGAAAAAGTTCTTCCCACAACTCCCGAATCAAATCCTCTTCTGTCCGTGGATATGTCCCGGTACGGCCCGTGTCCGCTGCCGTATCCTCTGCCTCTGTTGTATCCGTTGACGTTTTCGCCCCTGTCACTGAAATCTTCTTTTTGCTGCTCCAGGTACTGTATTTTTTCTTCTTTTTCTCTGTGACAAAACTCCTTACACGCACATAATACGTAACTGCTTTCAATTTCTTAAACGTAATCGATTTAACCGTTCCCCTTGCCACTTTACTCCGTACATTCTTTTTAAATTTTTTATCTGTACTTACCTGAACCTGAGCCTTCGCCTGCTTTGGTACCTTTTTATATAAAACCTTCAATTTGCCGGCACTTTCGGATGTCACTTGCTTTATCTCCGGTTTGGCCAATTTGCCTTTTGCCTCCGCCGGCATAACCGGTCCTGAAAATGTTATCGCTGCTACAAGCACTCCCGCCGTCCATCTTTTTATTGTTTTTTTCATTTTAATCACTTCCTCCGTTGGTGAAATTATTTTACCATACATGAAAATGTGTTGCAAGAGAGGGAAAAGGATTTGCAGATTTGGGCTTGACATTTCTTCTCTGATATTATATGATGGTCAGCACAAAGAAAATCGTTTTTCTTTACGTTCTAAAGAATTGTGTACACTTATATTTAAT
>UMGG01022634.1_pt1 | contig 18093 bp, 17 predicted proteins | sample 1965211 | NCBI WGS metagenome assembly UMGG01 (sample SAMEA4836064, study PRJEB28245) | human gut metagenome | biome: gut microbiome; material: fecal sample | place: Denmark | collected 2008 | reverse complement strand
AAATATAGTATATTTGATATATATGTTTATTTTATGATGAAATAAAACAACAGGTTAATATTAAATTTATTAAAGTTAAGGGACATTCCAATAATAAATTTAATGATATAGCAGATGAATTAGCAAAACAAGCATTAGATTTATGTGAAAAGAAACATGATATAGAAGAAAAAATAATAATTCCGACTGTAAAGGAAGCTGAACAGGTAAGTTCATCAAGCAAGAGTATGTATATTGTGCGAGATTCAAAAAAATTAGAAAAATTATTGAATGATGTAGTTAAGAGTATTTGGTCCGATGCATCAGGCGGTAGAATAAAAGAGATGAAAAATCAAAAACGATATACCTTTATTGTAAATGGAGTGGAAGCAAGTTTAGATATATATCAGAGAAATGATGGACAGACTACCCTGTGTTCTATAGGAAAAAATATTAAATATTCTGACAAATTAAAAGAAGAAATAGAGCTTAGGGGATATAAAGCTACAACGGAGCAAAAATCATTTTCTATGTTTATTGGAGACGAATGGGTTCAAAAAACGATAGAATTTCTAAAAGAATTATGTAATGGTAATATCGAGGAACACGATGATGTTGAGCACAAACGATATGTATTTATTAGTGAAATAGGAGATAAATTAACACTCATTTTGCATTCAAACAATAGATTAGTGGTACAGGGAAAACCATTATATTTGTATAATGAATTTTTATCATTTGTTTCATATTCACCTAAAGTAGAAATGAATGATATTATACAAGCAACAAATACATTTGTAGAAACAAACACAGATATTGATAATGCAAGAAGCAAACTTGCAGAAATGATGCCGACGGCATATGCTGGTAATGTTGATGATGTTATATGGAAACTATTTACTCCTTCAATTTCGTTAATGGATACAGAAAAAGTTTTTGAAGATTATTCTTGTTTTGCGTTTCCGGCATTAAGAGCTTTGGAGGGATATTTAAAATATTTGCTTGATTTAAAAGGAATTGTAATTGATGAGCAACATAATTTTGGAACAGTATTTAATAAAGATCCTGAAGATGATGAGAAAAGAATAGTAATTTCAAGTATGGCAACCAGAATAGGGGATGCGGAGTTTCTTAAAGCTTTGGAAGAAATATATAATTATTTTAAACGAAACAGGCATGTACTTTTTCATGTTGATCAAATTTTGATTAATACCAAAGTTATTGAAAATAGACAAGAAGCTATTACAATTATATCCGAGGTATCTGAGCTGATTGAAAATACATATAAAAAAATAGGAAATTAAATTGAAAGAAAGGTGGTAGTATGAAAAATTTTGAAGTTAGCAGATTAGAAAATAGCTCGTATGATTACTTGGTGATTGCTACCACATATATTAGCCCGATTTCAACATTAGATGAGGTACAAAAGGCGTTTAAAAATATTTCTGGAAAAATTCTCTTTAATTTAACATTGATAAATGGATTAAACAGTAATAGGTATATTTCAGCTATAATAGAAAATGGAATAGTCAATAGAAAGTCATTTTTAATAGAGAAAGATGTTGATGATCCTGTAATACATGACAGTATAAGTTTCTTTTCAAAACATGCTGAGATTGTTGAAAATGGTACAATATCAAAGGCTTTAAAAAATTTGTTGATTTCCGGAGAAAATATTTAAGGGAATGAAAGTGAAATAAGATAAAAAAGAATCGGATCCTTTTGAAGGACTCATACCGGATGGTATGGGTTCTTTTTTTCTTGTAAAAATATTTGTTGGCTTTATCCATATTAAAATTGTAAAACAAAATTCAAAAAAGGAGGAAAAACAATGTTTTATCAAATGAGTATGCCATACATAAGGGTATATACATAAAAAGTAACTATTTTTAGTTGCATTATCACATAAAAAAGTATAGTATAAATATAGGAGTTATATATGGGCAAAAAAGAAAAACTAATTTTACGCTTAAAATCATGTCCAAAAGATTTTACATTTAATGAAGCAGAAGCTTTGTTGCAATATCTGGGGTATTTTCGTTGTAATAAGGGTAAAACAAGCGGTTCTCGCGTAATGTTTGCCAGCGTTGGACATGAAAATATCTTACTTCATCGACCACATCCACAAAAAGAGTTAAAAGCTTATCAAATAAAACAATTATTAAACAAATTAGAACAGGAGGGGTTGGTATGAAAAACACTATGGAATATAAAGGATATATTGGAAGTGTAGAATTTTCCGAAGAAGATTGTATCTTGTATGGAAAAGTTATGGGGATTCGCTCCTTAATTTCTTATGAAGGTGAAACGGCAAAAGAATTATTAGAAGATTTTCATGGAGCTGTAGACGATTATCTTACATTGTGCAAAGAAAATGGAATTGTTCCAGAAACGGCATATAAAGGTAGTTTTAATGTGAGAATTTCGCCTGATTTGCATAAACGGTTAGTGCTATACACGACTGCCCACGAAATGTCATTAAACAGTTATGTAGAGGAAACTTTAAAAAATTCTCCCGCAGCTAAAATTTGATAAAACCAACTTTGAAGGACTCATACTAAAAGGTATGGGTTCTTTTTTATAAGACTATAAAATTCTCCCAAAAAAATACTACACTTCTCCGAAATTTTAATTGCTGGATTTTTCGGAGAAAAATAGCACCTTTTTTAATTATGCGGAGATGTTTCTGGTATATAAGCTTTTCTGAAAAGCGTTGTGCTACACCAGACCGAAATTTGTTTTAATTCTCAATCTAGTGTGTTTTTTCTGTAATAATATAATGCAAGTTGTATGAGGTCAACTTCTCCTGACTAGAAGTCAGGAGCTTGGAGGAACAGGGTCAGTAATTATCTAACAAATGCACTCCAATCTTATCTGGATACAATAGACTCGCTCCTTTCCCGCAGGAGAAGGAGTGGAGGTCCACCAATGACCAGACGGTTTCCTGGTGAGTTGCCATACCAGGATATATATTTTTTATAGGCACAGACCAGTATCTTTTGCTTTCTGTAACCCTTTATTTAAGATATTCTGGGCGGCATTCCTGTCCCGGTCATGATGGGTGTGGCAGTTTGGACAATCCCACTCCCTGTCAGATAACGTCAGATGTTCTTCTCCCTTCATGATATAGCCACAATGACTGCATGTCTGTGTTGTGTATTGTGGCGGGATAAGGACAACTGTCTTGCCATAGAATGCCCCCTTATACTGGAGCATGGTCAGAAAAGTACGCCAGGATGCATCAGAGACTGCTTTTGCAAGATGATGGTTCTTCTTCATATTACTTACTTTCAGATCCTCCGCAGCGATAAAGTCTTGGTTCTCAACTTCCCGCTTAGAGAGGACATGAAGGTAGTCTGTCCTTTGCCGTTCAATCTTTCGATGAAGATAAGCCACCTTCTTACGCTGTGTCTGATAATTCACAGAACCTTGTAGCTTACGTCCCTCCGCCCTGGCGTGTTCCGCCCTCCGGCTGAGCTTATGCTGTGCTTTTGCCAGTTTATGCTGGGAAGAGGCATAAAAGCGTTTATTCTCACGGATACCACCGTCAGAATCATTGATCAGATCGATAAGATTTAAGTCGATCCCATGCATGGAACCTGTCTTCTCCAGCTTCTGGTGAAATGGTTCATCAGAGGCGATGGCAAAAGAAGCCCAGTATTCCCCTACAGCATCTCTTTGTATCGTGATCGTTCCTATCCGGGTATCTGCCGTCCGGTGCAGCAGAGACCCGATGATCTTTGGGGAAGCGCCGATGCGTATCCGTTCCAGCTTGGGAAGCGTGACATGATCCTTATCAAGAAAACGTACATTACAGGTAGTTATCCCTTTCCTGGTGTTATACTGTGCATTTGTCTGATAAGACTGCTCATAAGATTTCTTCTTGAACATAGGAACACCTCTATGCTGCTCCTTCTGATTCTTCCATGCGAAACGGTAGTTTTTGACCGCATTAGCGACTGCCAGTGAATCGATCTCTTTCCCGTAAAGAAAAGGCAGGGCATTCTGTATCCCTTTTACATCAAAAGAAACAGACTGCAGATAATCTATCCGTTCTAAGTACATAGGGACATATGCAGCCGGATGCGATAAAAGGATACTGTCTACCGCTTTTGCTAACCGGTAGCGTTCGTTCCCACAGGCGACTAAATGGTTATAGACTGCCCGTTTTGCTCCATCATTTACAGCGATCAAATGCTTCTGGTAATCGGATGGATACAGTTTTACTTTGAATCCGATATGATATGGCATCTGTGACATCGTATGCATAAAAAGCCCTCCTTTCATGTCTTTATCATATCACATATAAATCACCGTGGAAACAATGGAAGTGATGCCAGATCATGTCTATATGCTCATCAGCTTTAAGCCAAAATATGCAGCATCGAATGTAGTAAAGGCACTCAAAGGGCATAGTGCAAAGATCTTTTTTAAGAATCATCCTGAGATAAAAGCAGATAAGCTATGGGGTGGACATCTCTGGTCTCACAGTTACTACATGAGTACATTGGGGAATATGAGTGAAGATGTGGTAAAACGATATATACAGAATCAATATCCAGAATAAGAACATTCTTTAAGGCGTATTCATCTCCCGGTTAAAACCGGGAGATTTCTACTTATAATTTAATTAAAATATACACATTAATATTAGAAAAAATATGTAGTAGAAAGGAGATATAAAAATTATGAAATCATATCTAATCGTTGAGGAACATAATACGAAAACTTTAAAAATCATTCCATATTCAGAATATTTATTGAATGCAGATAATGTGTTTTTATATGAAGTCATCAGTGATGCTGATACAGAGGATGAAGCGGACCTGATACGGAATCATATTAATGAGGTTGGCGGCATACAAGAATATTTTAATGAGATAGCAAGAGAAGCAAAAAAAGAGGTAGAAAAAAATAAAGAGGATATTCAGGAAGAAGAATTAGAGCAGCTTCGTTCAAGTGAAACGTCATCAATTTCTCCTGCTGTAATTCCTGAAAATTATTTAGATAGGGCGATTTTGAAAAAATTTCGATATGAACTAGATGTATTTGAAGATTACTTGGGCATGATTCGTTATTTTATGACGGAAAATGACCCTTTAAGCTACATAAGATTGAATGACGATTCGAGAGAAGAAAAATATGTGTATTTCAAAGATGTTGAACGGCAGCTAAAAGCTTTAAAGATAGGTATTATTAAACTCTATTACTATTCTTTTCATAAAGAACTTTTCGATGATTTTTCACAGAGAATGGATGAAATGCATGAAACAGAACAGTTAATACTTAGTTATCCGCTGTATAAATTAAAACAGGCATTATACAAAGAGGAAGAAGCAAGAGATATTTTTGCACAGTATAGTGACAGGCAGATTAGAAATGCTATTAAAAATTATGATAATCCAAAATATCAGAGAGAAAGAGAAGAATGTGCCCAAAAGGATAATAACAAAGTGGTACATAGCGTTTCCTTTGATATAGATGTCCATGATGATCAGATTAGTGAGCAGGAAATAAAGGAATACATAATGCGTGGACTCCGATACTGGGGGATTGATACATTGGGGAAAATAAAAATCGAAGAAAACTAACGTTTTCCTCGATTGATAAAATTTTGTATAATTTCAGGTATGCTCTTCGCTTTTGATGCATCTTTTGTATATTTAAAACTAATCGTATTGTCATTTTTAAAATATTCATATAGCTTAAAATACAGAAGCTTTGTTTTGTCAGAATTATATGGAGTACGATGTTATATCAATAATTTGTAAAAATGACTGCATCAAACGTATTGATTTTTCTATATAAATAGTATATGATGTTGTTACAGGCAGAAATACACTGTATACACTCGATTACTGATACTTTGTATTAAGCGTATCTTAAGTACGCCAGCCGAGTGGAAAAGCAGCTTTTTATAGCTGTTTTTTTATGTATAAAAGTGAAAAAAAGATAAAAAGAATCGGATTCTTTTAGAGGACTCATGCCAGATGGTATGGGTTCTTTTTTTACCACAAAAATAGCCGCCCCAGTCCTAACAAAACTAAGCGACTATCTTTGACATCCAAATAGTAAATTGGGCTAACCGGCTATCGGCAACCTCTTTTTCTATAATCATACTATCACGTAGCTATGAAAATGTCAATTTATCAAATTAGTGATTATAAAAATATGTGTAAAAAAGGAGAGAAAATGAATAGAGAAGAATTTTTATCAGCATGTGGTGAATGTGAAGTTGGATACAGAGCCCCACTATTGGATTTTTATAGAAATTATGCAGATATTGTTGACAAAATATACGATAAATATGCTCTGTTAGACGGAGAAGATCAGAATAAAATGCTGGTTAAAAGATTAAAAAGCTGGTTAGAACAAAGGGCGTATAGCGGTATTGTTTCCACCATAAATACATTAGATGAAAATTCAGAACAAAAAGTTTTGGGATTTATTCACTTATATGATTATATTTTAAAATCCACAGATGATGATTACGAATTGATTGACCAGTTATTTTTCGTTCCTGGTCGATTTGAGAGAGAGTTTCAAAGAAAGTGATGTTATGGGTAACATCTGCAAAAAAATAGCCGCCCAAGTCCTAACAAAACTAAGCGACTATCTTTAATGTCTAAATTACCAATAGCCTAGCAGCGATGCCAACGCATGACATTTACCTCGACAACGGCACTGACATAGGACTTACTGTTGATGATTTCATCTTATCACATTTCGATAAATTTATCAATAATATGACTCCATCAAACGTATTGATTTTTCCAACTATATAGTATATAATATTTATACAGGTAGAAATACACTGTATACATTCGATCACTGATATTTTGTATTAAGCGTATCTTAAGTACGCCAGCCGAGTGGGAAAAAGCAGCTTTTTATAGCTGTTTTTTTATTTAAAAATTCCTTTAAAATTAACGAAAAAAGACCTCATATTTCTATGAAGTCTTTAAATATTGCTCACCAGTTACCTGGGAGCTATGTCTTTTATTCTGCCGGTTAACGGCTATGTTCTAGTGGCTCTATTATAACTTCGTGATTCATATTTGTCAATAATACATGAATGCCTCCCAAGTAAGGGGAAATATCACAGACGATGACGAGAAAATAGCGATGGGGTCATTATTAATGAGGTCATCCGTATTATAAAATTCAAAGAAGACATTTTTATGAGCGCTCTTGTAAAAACATTTTTTTCTAATGGTATAATATTATTATGAGATCACAGCCGGAGGGCTGCGGGGATTAAAACTAGAGGGGCTTTTGTCTGACAGTACTTTTACAGTAATCGTACCTCTTCGGAGATGCGTGGATTAAAACTAGAAAGGTGAGGTGAAAAGATGGGGATAAGCCAGTTACCCTCTTATGGGGCGTGGATTAAAATGGTAATTTAGATCGTATAATAGGGGAAGGTGAAATCAGATCATGGAAAAATAGCAACACTGATAGAGGATATAATTAAAGATATTGATGTTACCAAGGAAGATTTTCTATTCTTTCTATTGAAAAATGGAACGAATAAATTTACAATAGGATTAGGGAATGTTTTAGAATGTCTCAAATTTGCAGAAAATAAGGGGAGTTTCGGAACTACCACAGAAATGGTGGTGGAAAATGAGTGAGGTTTATCCAAGACTTGAGACATATGATGATGTTCCGAAAAATGAAGAATGAGGAAATTTAAAATACAGCTTCTCGTGATTTTGGTATGTGTCCTGCCTATGATAATCCAATACAACTTATTGGATTGTACAAAAAATTAGAGAATATTGAAAACAATAGCTAACTGACCTTTCAAAAGAGGTCTTGCCTGAAATATAGGGAGAAAAAATATGCAATATGATTTATTGGAAATATTATTAAAAAACGCACAACCTATTGCAGGATACACTATACAGACTTTAGCCTCCGCATTCATTTCTGCATTGTTCTTAAAAGGAAATACAGCCAGAACAGAATTTGAAAAAATAAAAGTAAAAAAAACAGAAGAGGTCATTGATTTTTTAATGAAAAGTGAGCAATTGTCGTTTATAGACTTAGTTAAATGTAAAAATATTTTAGCTATAGCTCAAAAAGCTGAACAATTTAACACCAAATGTGATAACAAAAAGATAGAAGAAAAAATAAATTTCGACTGGTTTGTAAGATTTTTTGAATCAGCTGGTTCTATTAGTGACCAAGATATGCAGGACTTATGGGCTCGAATTTTAAATGAAGAAATACAAAAAGCAGGAAAATTTTCATTTAGGACATTAGATGTGTTTTTCAAGATGGACAAAGATGAAATACTGGCTTTTCAATATTGTGCAAAAAACAAATTGATTTCTCCATATGGAGAGTACTTTCTTCTTAATTCGGATGAAGCTTTAGTCCCTGATGATGATAATATGGGATATGGTTTAGCTATTACAGAAGAAAGTGATATTTCTTCAATAATGGCTGCTACATATAATATAAATAGTAATGTAATTCGACTTTTAGAAGGAGCTGAATTATTATCAACAATGTTAACAACCAGCGATTTTATAATAAATGAGAAACCTATAAGTATATATAACGGAATCGCTACAATTTTATTAAATTTAAAATCAGATTGTGGTTTTACAGATTTTCGCTTTGAGTTAACAGGATTTCGCTTTTCTTACAGTGCAATAGAGCTTTTTTCGATTGTAAACGAACCAGAATCTCTTTCTTTTATATTAGACTATGCTAGATTAATAGAAAGACAATATCCTTTTTTAGATGTGAGAGTTTATAAAAAAATAAAGGATGGCGATATAGATTATATATACGATGACACTCTCGATATATTACACAATGATAAGTATACTAATTTGACAAAAATAACAGATTAATTTTTCACACAACATGAGAATAAGGAGGAAAATATGAAAAACAATACAAAAGAACATCAATTACCCGAAAATCTAGAGACTGTTTTTTGGTTGGAGACAGAGAATCTAGTCTAACAGTAAGTAAAGAGCAATTAATTGAACTAATCAAATTAGCAGAGAAAACAGGAAGTCTTCCCAAACTCCCGACTGAGTGGTGGGAGAAGGTGAGCAAGCAGTCGTAGCACGTAGATTAAAACTGACTACCAGTACGGCGTGGTATTTTTGTGAAGTCAGTGCGAATCGAAAACAACGCAAAAATCCCTGGGGATTCGCACCATAAAATTGAAAAATATTGCTTTTGACTGACAATCTTTGCGGCGCAAGCTCCATCTGAACAACGGCTCAGGTGGAGTTAGCCGCTTTTTAAAATCATTTATATAAATAAAAATCAGAAACAGAATAGTTAAACATGAGTTTATAATATAGTAGGGGAGACATAAAAATGAGAAAAAATGATATATGTTAAATATCTGTTTTAGGAAGGAGGTAGTTTTATAAGAAAAACAAGGATTCTCCTAACCTCTAAATGAAATGTAGGTAGCGAGATGAATTGTAGAGTTAACCTAGCGTCAGTAGTGGGCGGAGAGAGATTGGTATCCCCCACTGACAAGAGACTTAAGCAACAGTTGGATTTTCCCGATATTCAGGCTCCGTTAAACTTACTGACTGTGGATTAAAACAAAAAAAATAATCGTAAAAATATATAATAAATGGGAAAAGCGAGGTATGTTGTCACAAAATATTGCTTACCCTACAGGAGGAATCTATAAAGATATAAATTGTAAAAGAGAAATTTATTTTTTCTTTTCTTTGGCTAACCGTTCCAGTCGATTTGCAATAAATCTGGGAGAACTGTTAAGTTGCCTAGAAGATGCAGAAGTTCAGGGAGATATACCTGAACTTTCGACAGAATGGTGGAATGAGATAGGAAAAATATATCCAAGATTCCGCAAAGAAGTAGAAAAAGAAACTGATGACATTGGTCCTACATTACAATAAGGATACTTATATAAGAAAGGTCGGATTATCCGGTCTTTTTTTTGTGTGTATATCCTTCCCTTCCTTTTTATCATCCTATAAAAACTATCATTCTATCTATAAGGCAAATACACAGATGAAAGGAGATTAAAACATACTATCGAGAGATGCCTTATTATAGGAGGATATAAGATGTTAGAAATTGAAAGTAAAAAATTAAAAGGAACTTATCGCTGCCAATTTTATCATGAGCATGAAAAATTGGTTTCTGGACTTGATGAAGGGAAGAAAAGTTCTCTCATTTATCAGAAAGCAGTAGCAATTAAAAAGGCGATTAATGACCTGTTATTTCAAAAGAAAAAGGAAGATGAAGTGCTTGAAGAGTTAAAAATAGCTTTTGATGAAGCTGGATATGCAACTCCGGAAACAAAAAAAAGACATTTAGAAGAAGCATGGAGTCAGATATTACGCTATGTTTATTCAGAAAAGAGACAACCGGAGTGTCTTACCCAAAAAAGTGTTATTCCATTTCAGTTTATGAAGGTTTCTTTTAAAGCCGATTATCTGTTTGCAGGATATAAGACTTATAAAAGAAAAACGAGAGTAAATGGAAAAACAGAGACTTTTTATTCAAAAGAACCATATATTGAAGTGGTCCGACTGCGAGTAGGCAAACCTGACGTTACAATGCGCTCAAAGAAGAAAGATAAAGGAGTAATGACCTGTCTTGAATTGTATTGTATGCTAATGTATGCAAAAGAGATAGCTAGAAAAAAAAGGTTTAATGAAAAGAAAATAATTAATGTGGAAGCATCCTATTATTATCTTCGTGGAGATAAGGACAAAGTAGTAGATATAACAGATGATTTCTTTGACGAGAAAAAGAAAAATGTACTTACTCTTTCGGATATGTTTTTCATAGATAATCCAGAACGACTTACCGATATTGATGTGAATTTCAAGAAAGAATTTAATGAGTTTCTTCAATCAAAAGAATGTGATCCAGAAAACTGTGAACATTGCGTGTTAAATTCTGTGTGTAGTTTTACAAAACCGCCAGAGTATATTGAAAAAGAATTAACTCAAAAAACACTCAGCAGTATTTCCTTAACAGAAGCTCAAGAAAAAGTAATCGGTTTTAGAAAAGGATTTGCTAGAGTAAATGCTGGTGCAGGAGCTGGAAAGACAATGTGTGTGGCATTAAGAACCGCTTTTTTGCTTTCAGAAGGTGTAAACCCGTCAAAAATCTGCCTGCTTACTTTTACAAATACCGGAGCATCAGAAATGAAAGAGAGAATCGGATTATACTGTGAAGATTTTGGATTGAATATCAATATGGATGACTTAACGGTTACTACCTTTAATGCTTTTGGAGATAAGATAGTCCATGAAAATTTTCACGAATTAGGCTTTGAAAAAGAGCCTCGCCTGATTGATGATATCGAAAAATCAAAGATTATAGCAGAAATATTAAGAGACAATGTTATAACTGAACTTGATTACCGTAATTTTTATATGTCTATGCCGTTCGTAAAAGGAGCATTACCCACTGCAAAAAAGGCATTCGAAATTATTAAAAGAGAAAATCTTTCGAATGCTTCGGATGCTGATATTCTTAAAACAAAGATGCAGAGTGAAAAATACGATATTACAGCAACTGCTGCAGCAGAATTAATTGCAGTATATGGAGAATATGATGACTGTTTGCATAAAAGCAACTTGATAGAGTACGCAGACCAGGAACTTCTTATTTTTGAACTTTTAAAGAAAAATCCGTTTTATTTTGAGGATTATGGATTTGAACATATTATCGTAGATGAATTTCAGGATACTTCGCAACTACAATTTGAGATATTGAAAAATATTATTAACTCATCATTGGAATTTAAGAGTTTCCTTGTCGTTGGAGATGACTCTCAAAGTATTTTTGGTTTTAGAGGTTCTGATCCGCGATTTATTATTGAGTTTGAAAAGAAATTAGGAGAAGATGTGCAGGATTTTTATTTACTTGAAAATCATCGTTCAACAGAAAATATCATTAATTTTGCTAATAAAATCAACTCATTGAATCAAAACAGGGTAGTAAAAGACCTTATTCCTACAAGGGAAAAAGGGGAGCCTGTTGTTGTAGAAGCTTTTGAAAAGAAGGATGCAGAAGAGGATTATATTATTTCTGTCATTAAAAAGAAGATAGAAGAAAAACATCCGCTAGAAGATATTGCTTATATTGCATCCACTAGAAGCCAGCTTTTAAAAATGGGGACACGATTGACAGAGGAAGGAATTCAATGGATTATGTTGAATCCGGAACCGATGTTTAGTAACTCTCGTATTGAGGGAGCATTGGCATTAGCAAGATATTTGACAGACGATACGGCAACGAAAGATTTATTTGTTTACTTAAATGCAGTAAATGATTCAGAAATCTTAGAGAAAAAAGCAGATGAGGAGATTCTTGCATTCATGGAAAAACAAAAAAAATCTCTTTCTTTTTTTGATACAGATGTTGATGATTCGGTAAAAAAGAAAAGGCTTGTATCTTATCTTGAATTTTTAAAAGGGAATGAAAAAGCGAGTGATGAGGTCTATGAGGCTTTTTTAAAGAAAGTGTTTATCTGGGATACTTATAAAGATATGTTAGAGTATATCCTTGATTTTGGACTGTATGGGGAAAAAGAAGCAGCAAAAAGATGTAAAGATTATCCTGGGATTGTTCTAACAACTGCCCATTCCTCCAAAGGAATGGAATGGCCGATTGTTATCAATGAGATTAGTAAATATCATGATAAAAATCTTGTGAACGAAGATGTGGAAGAAAAAAGACGTTTATTCTTCGTATCTGCTACAAGGGCAAGAGACGAATTATATATTGTATCACAAAGATATGCTTATGGCTCCAAGGGGAACGGAAAGAATATCCTTGATACAAGAGTCCAGAATAGGTTCTTAGAAGAAGCTGTTAAAGCAGTGATTCAGAAATAAGATAGTATGATGGTGCACCTGCAGTATGCAGGTGCATTTTTTATTCTTTTTAAGAACTGTCATTTTATTAATATCAGATAGTTAAAGATGAATGGAGAACAATTATCTGAAATATAGGAAAAGGAGAGATAAAAATTATATTGCAGTCAAACAGATAGCTTATTATACTAGGAGGAAAAAATGAGTACAAAACAAACAAGAGAAGAAATTACAATCCGTAAAACAATGATGTATAAAAGGGGAGCGGAAATGATTAAAGCATTAGAAAACTGCCCGAAAGAAGAACTTTTACCGCTTCCGATTATTCCAGCATTCAATGATGAACTCGGAAAATGGGAGTTTTTTGCAGAAGAACAAAAGAAAGAAAATGGAATCGGTATGTTGGAGAAAGGAGATATGGATTTGCTAGAACATTTATCAGATCCAGACGTATCCTACAAAATCCAGCTAAAAAGCTGCGAGAACAATCTTTTTCATGCAGTGATTGAGGTAACAGAAAAAGAGATGGTAACTCCGGTAGAAGTAAAGGATTCAGATACATTGGAAGAAATAAAAAAGAAAATCATTAAAAAAGGTATTTGCTCAAAGGAAGATTTAAAGAGGAATATTGATGTGATGAAAGCACACCGTTGCCCAGAAGAATTGATCCGGCAGATACTTTTACGGTATCGGAAATTTGAAAAATCAATTTCTGTACCAAAAACATTCTATATTGACCCTGACCCGAAATCGAAAGATGCATCTATTTTTGCATTGGCACTGCTGAATACTTTAACAAATTCAGCAACAATCTTTGAGGGGGATAAATCTGTAGGTAAGAATGTATGTGCAGAAACATTGGCAATGTGCCTTAATATGCCATATTACATGATAACTTTCAACAGAGGCATGACGGCAGATGATATCTATGGCACAAAAAGCACAGACAATAGTGCAGCAGAATTGTTAACGGAAGAACTTGCAGATGCATATTTACAGGTCGCTGCAGGAAATCGGGAGATTCCTGCCACTGTAGAAAAAGCTGCAAAATATGAATATCTTAGAGCAAAAGCTTCTTCCGTTTCTATTGTACAAGAAGAATCTTGCCTTGTGGAATGGATAAAAAATGGAGGCGTTATGTGCTTTAATGAAATGAATATGGCTGAAGCAAATTTCTTCGCCTCGTTTACAAATCAATTAACGGATAACACAGGATTTATTGATATTCCTGGTTATGGACACCTAGAAATTAATCCGGATTGTATCTTGATTGGTACACAAAACGCTGATTATACAGGGGTATGCGAACAAAATGATGCAACAATGTCTCGATTTGGCTGTATCCAATTCCCATATCCAAAGAGTATAAAGGCACAATTAGAAGCAACGGTTGGAAAAGATCGACTGGATAAAGCATATTTTAAACAGACAGATGAGTTGTATAAAACGCTATACGCTGCTGTTACAAAAGGAATGGTTGAGAATTCCTGCTTAAATATCCGTGGATTTATCCGGGGGTTAAAAGGTGTTTCACAGGTACCGGGTTTATCTACCTTGAAAAGACAGATTGAGATTCATGTTATTGATACCTGCCCTGTAGATGACCGGTTGCAGCTCATGCAGTTAGTCCGGGAAAAGATTACTTTATAGAAGCAATAAGAGGAGAATTAAAATAATGATAGAAACATATAATATTATAACAATTGGTGTATTAGATGAAGACAAAAAGCTTGTAGGGATTACAGAAGAAAATTTTAAGAATCTGCTGAAAAAAGCAGAAAAATTAGATGAGCTGCAAACTCGTATGAAAGAAATATATGGCGAAGGTGAAGAACTTTTAGAGACCTTTGTTTCTGGATTAGAACAGTATAATTCTCAACAGGAAGAACATCCTTTTAAGGCTCGTTTGCTTACAAATGAGACTGTCGATGAATGGGAAGCGTATCAGAGAGCAAAGAGTGAAGAAAGACTCATTGAACTTCCGACTAAAATCATCCGAGATGGTGTTTCTTGCCCAATGGTTTATCATTTTTATAATGTTCCCTATCCAGAGGAAGAGGATATAGAAGAATGTCATTTGTTTGAGTATATTTACAAAGACTCACAGCTGTATCTTAGTGTTTCAGCTGGACCTTATTCAACTGTATCAATAGAAGCTACAGAAATAGGGGAAAGCGTATTCTTTTCTAAAGAGGAAGCATTAAGAAAAATTCACGAGATCCATAGAGATTACGAAATCGTAGATGATAAAGTTATTCCCAGACAGAGGACTAAACAAAAGAAAGATTAAATAAAAGGTTACTTTTATGATAATGAAGAGGGAAATATATGATTACATTAGAAGAAAAAGAAGTGTGGATACGGAGATATTATCCATTTTGTGAATCCTATATGAAAATGGCTTTGGCTGACAGGAATAAAATCCCGCAGTTAGAGATACGATTAGATAAGGGTTCATATACGGATCATTCCATCATCCATATCGGTATTAGCGAACTTGAAGAAAATGATGAAGAATCCCTGTTGCGTTCCGTTTTATTCCTTATAGGGCATGAAGTCCAACATGTACGTTCAACTTCACAGCGAGCCTGGATGTATGGAATGAACAGAGGATTTCAGGTAATCTTGGAAGAGTATGCGGATAAAACAGAAACTAAAAGGAAGGTATTTCGTAAAGAAGCGGACTATGAAGTATATATTGAGGAATTGGCTGCCAAAGGTTTTCATATCAGTACAAATTCTTTGCAACAATTTGTACATTTCATTGCCAATTCATTGGAAGATGGCAGAATTGAGCGTATTCGATGTGTGAAACGTCCGGGATTTAAAGATTATATGATCGCTTTTCGTGGAAGAGATTGGAAAAAGAATGAAGTAGAGCCGTCATTTGTTCAGAATCTTGATGACCCAAGAACATATCTGCTATTAGTATTAAATCAGATTTTAAATTTGGCAACAATGTCTATTTACCAGAAAGGGTTCACAAAAATCTGTCCAATCGATTCCCGTCCGCAGATATTAATTCATTCTTTAATGAGTGATATCGCAGCTGGTGTTGCATCAGCAAACTGTCGTGGATGTATGGAATGTGCGATAGCTATATGTAAAAAACTTGCTGTCGAAATTATCGAGGCCAGCAAACTTACTCCATTAGAAGAACTTCTGTCTGAAATTTTATCTTTTCTAATAGAAGAATGTGGCTCTTCTTCTTTTGAGGGAACGGATTCCAGAAATGAGGAAACTTCCTCTGGAAGTTCAGGAGTTCTATTTGGAAAAAGTGAACTTGAGGGAGAATTAAATTCTTCACAAGAAGATGAAAAAAATTCTATAAATCAGAAAAATCATTCAACTGGAGATAGCCCGGAAAAAGAAGAATGCATGGATGGTTTAATCACTGCAGCTAAAGCTGCCTCTGATGATGAGATAGCAGATGCTGTGAGAGATGTGTATATTGGTGAAAGATTAAATAAAAAAAGAAAAGAAGATTTTATTGATAAGGAAAAAGCAGTAGATGATGATTCACTGCCAGACTTAGAAGATGTAAATACTCATTACGATACACAAATAAATCTAAATGAGGAAGCTCGAACCTATCCAGCAAACGAACGAATGCCGTTTGAATTAAAAGGACAAGCGAATGTTTTAAAGAGAAAAGTAGAAAAAATTTTTCATAACATGCAAAAACCGATTCTTCGGGGCAGGCGTACCGGACAGTTAGATGCTGCCATGGCATATAAATTAGCAATGAATCAAATGGATTGTTTTATGAAAAAAGGAGAAGTATCAGAGTTTGATGGGTGTGCATATTTTCTGGCAGATAATTCAGGTTCTATGCAAGGAAATCGGCAAGAAAATTGCTGCAAGGCTCTTGCAAAGATTGAACATGCTTTTCAGGATGTTATGCCATTGAAGATTGTTGCTTTTAATGCAGATGATTGTTACTCAGTCAGACATCAAGTTTTAAAAAACTGGTCTGAAAAGGTAAGCAGTAACGGAAGTTATAATTTTTTGACTCATTGTTATGCAAATGGCGGAAATAAAGATGGTTATTCTATTCGTGTTGCTACAGAGGAATTGTTACACCGGCCAGAAAGAAAAAAGATATTGATTGTTTTATCTGATGGGCTGCCAAGTGCTTATGAGAAGAATGATGGAAAAAAAGATGTGAATGATGCAGTAAGAAAAGCAAGAAAAGCAGGTATTTCTGTTATCAGCATATTTTTTGGAGATGATTCAGAAAGAAGTGCATTTGTTAAAATGTACGAAAAGAACTGTATTATAACTGAACCAGAAGGGATTGATGCAGAATTAGTCCGTTTGATGAAACGTTTTTGTTTCAGATAATGAATTTAGGTGTCACAGAATACTGTGGCACCTTTTTTGTTTTTTAGTAAAAACAGCATCCTATTAATGAAACAGTTTTAATGATGGAAAGGAGGAAAATAATTTATCACATCATTGTTTCAAAAAAATAGGAAAGAATGGAGAATAAAAAAATGTATTATAATTTCAAAAAAGTAACACTTATCTACAGTACAAATAAGGAAATAATGAAGAAAATTGGACGGAAATTAGGCTTTTCACTTGAGAAAAATCAGTTTGTACCTATTGATACCCCTTTAATGAGTGCCGATCTTGCTTATGGGACAGGACAAATGATGTTCACCACAGAAAATGGAAAAAGTTTATGTATCTCTGCAATCAGCAGCACATGGAGAAAGGATGCTTGCTCAGTAATAACGGAAAACAATATTTATGTTTTTGAAGTGTTGGATTAGAAGAAGCATTAAAAAGAAATAGGAAGAACAAGAAGAGATATTATAGCAAAAAAAGAGGAGGGTCAGTGATGAAACATTTTAAGGAAGAGATTATCCGGGATATTTTTAATGATGCGGTGGTTGTTACAACAAAAGAACACTATTATTATGCATCAGATAGTGAAAAAAAACAGCATAAGATAGATATGATAAACCATGGATTTGAAGATTCAGGACAGGTTGTGAAGAGATTAAGAGACATTTCTTTTTTGCCATCAGATTGGATTCATGATTCTTATGTTTACTATGGATGCTATATGAAGCAGGAAACTATGAGAAAAGAAAAAATATCGACAAATCCATATTAGAGATGGAAATAATAATTCAACCGACTCTGTTAGAAAGGAAACGTTTTCGCAAACATTCAGTAGAAATTTTTTATAAAACTGTCCGAATATGAAAAAGAGTTTCTGTAAAAACAATAATTAGTTATCTTGATAAATTAAGACAAA
>UMGG01015591.1_pt1 | contig 18381 bp, 22 predicted proteins | sample 1965211 | NCBI WGS metagenome assembly UMGG01 (sample SAMEA4836064, study PRJEB28245) | human gut metagenome | biome: gut microbiome; material: fecal sample | place: Denmark | collected 2008 | reverse complement strand
CTTCTTACAATTCAGCATAAAATTTTATTTCAGCGGCTGGCTGATTTTAATAACAAATAGCAAATTAGTGATTTATGTTGGAAAGAAAAGGGGATTCGCCAGAAGATTATGAGAGTTAAGCAGAGAAAAATTCTCCATAAGACAAGAGTAGATAAATGTAATTTTTATATAATCAAGTAAAAAAACATCCCCTTCTGGAGATGTTCATTCTAATAAAAACCATAGACTTCTGGACAATCCCCTCTTCCTCAAATCCAAATACTAATTTCCATCTGGAGCCAAAAAGCAGAAAACCAGAAATTTAAGATAAAAGAAAATGTGATGTCGGAGCCAGTAAAAATGCCGAACAGGCATTTTCTACGCCGCGACTACCTTCACATTTTCTTTTATCTTAAATTTCTGGTTTTCGTCTCTTTAGTCCATCAAATTAATATTTTTATTTTATAAATTTGTCTATTGCTTCATTTAATGCTTCAATTGCTTCGGTATCTTCTGTTTTTATCGCATCGACGATACAGGTTGACATATGCTCTTTTAAAATAACCCTGCTTAGGCTCTTTATTGCGGCATCAACTGCTGCTAACTGGATAAGAACTTCACTGCAGTCTCTCCCCGATTCAATCATCGTCTTGATCGACTTCATATGCCCGATAATGCGGGCAATACGATTCAATTCATTTTTTACAGTTTCTGGATTGTGCGTATGTGTATGAGCTTTCCCATGTTCATCTATATGTGTATGTTCATATATATGCTGTTCTGCATATTCCTGCATATGTTCGTCCATATAAGCCGCTTCATGAATATGGTACTTATTTTGTTTTTCATCTTTGTTTTTTACACATTCATTTTTATGAATATGCATTTCTCTTGAATTTATTTTGCTATTCTTGTTGTTTGTATTTTCATTTTGATAATTTTGAATATGTTTATTTTCCATTTTTATTTTACCTCGCAGACTTAATTTTTTCAGAAATAATGGCGGTATCAAAAAAAGCGTATTCTTAGAAATCAAGATTATTTTTAAAGTTCAAATATCACAATTTTTTCTCTGGAATCATTTTTCTGGAACAAATCTCTGCAGTCGATTTCATCTGCAAACATTAATTCATTTACTGTCATTAAATAAGCGATGTATTCATCTGACGGATAATAAAAAAGTAATTTCATTTCCCGGGGATTTTCGTAATAAGATTCTAAGATTTTATGCATTACCTTTTGTAATATTTCCAGGGAAAATGGATTAAAGAAATAGATTCTATCCACTTCTTTTGGTACAGCAAAATATTCTGCATTTTCCGCTTTAAAAGAAACTCTTCCTGTAGAAATAGCACTTTCTTTATTTTCTACTGCCTTATTATAGATTCTTTCATCATATTCCACACCAACAGATTTGCATCTGGTCTGATATGAAAGGAAAAAGTCTACACGCCCTTTTCCGCAGCCATAATCAAGCAGTGTATTATTTTTTCGTATGATTCCTGTATTAGCTAATCTTTCTAATACAGAATATGGTGTAGGTTCATATGGATAATGGTATTGGTCTGCGTTAGAATCATCACGTCCCATTGTATGTATTTTCAGTAATTTGTCCCATTTATTCTCTCTTATATCTTCTTTCTCTTTCATATTTTTCCGCTTCCAGCCTTTCTTAAAACTACTTACGCCCGGAATATCAACCGAAAACCGGTATCAAAAATTCCGAGCGTATATCTTTATAATATTTGTCGTTTAGCTCATTAATATCTTATCTTATATTTTATACCGCTTAAATATTTCTAAATATTCCTTTTCCACCTCAGAAAATGCTCTTACTGTATAATCAGGCATTACATGAAGCTTCGGCTGCCTTTCCTCTAGTTCCTCATCTAATAAATACTTCAGATCATACCACAATAATGCATTATCAATTTCTTTTATAAGCTTTTCTTCTTCTTCGCTCAGAGGTGTTCCTAAAAACTTTGTATAAAGCACATCTAATAAATGATTCTCCTGCTCTTTATATTGCTTCATATTCTGTTTTAACGGTCTTGGCACATCTGACATATAACACTCGCTTGCATCATGCAAAAGCGCAGCGAGTACTAAACGATCTGCATATCCTTTTGCAGCCGCCTCCTTTGCACATAAAATACAATGTTCCCCTACAGACCAGAAAGAACTGACATGTCCATTTCCTCTGCATATCATTGAAAGAGCATGTGCTATGTCTTTGATATCCATATCCGCCGGCTCAGGATTCACAGGGTCAAAATGCCTTCTCGTGTATGTAGTGATATAGTTACTCATAAGCGCACTCTTCCTTTCTAACCTAATGTACTAATTGTGCAATGATGCTCACCAGAAGCTTCATATCAATCGATTTTGCGATATGCTCATTCATTCCCGCTTCTTCAGATTTTATCTTGTCTTCTGCAAATGCATTCGCTGTCATTGCAGCAGCTCCAAAAATTTATCATTTTTGGAGCTTAAACTGTGCTATAATAATGTTATAATGTTTGAATTACGAGAGCAGCGTTTAGTTGCGGAGTAATCCGTGACATCCATTTATTCTTAACTAAATCTCAGAGGTAATATGATAATGTCAAAAGATGAATATTTAATTACAGATGCGCCCCTTAAGGCGCTGACGATTTTTGCAATGCCAATGATTCTCGGCAGTTTTTTTCAACAAGTTTATAATATGGTCGATTCCATAATCGTTGGTCAGTTTGTCGGCTCCTCTGCACTTGCGGCGGTCGGCGCCTGTGCAGCACTTACAAATGTTTTCATTTGCATAGCACTCGGAGCCGGTGTAGGTGCCGGTGTGCTCGTAAGCCGCTATTTCGGTGCCAGAGATTATAGTAAAATGAAAACGATCGTATCCACATCACTGATCAGCTTTTTGATTCTGAGCATAATCCTTGGTGGCTTAGGCTTTTGTTTTTCTCATTTGATGATGAGTCTTTTGCAGACACCTGATGATATACTGAATGAAGCAGTGCTGTATCTGCGTGTCTATTTTGTAGGATTCCCGTTTCTGTTTATGTACAATATTCTCTCCACTATGTTCACTTCCATCGGTGAATCAAAAATTCCTTTAGGTCTTCTGATATTTTCTTCTATTTTAAATATCTTTATGGATCTTTGGATGGTGGCCGGTCTTGGTCTGGGTGTATTCGGTGCAGCTCTTGCCACACTGATCTCACAGGGTATCTCTGCAGTATTTTCACTTTTAATCTTCCTTCATCGAATTCGGAAATATAAAAGCTGCTTTAACTGGTTTGACAAACAGGAACTCTATGCAATGCTTCAAATTGCCGTACCGTCAGTTCTCCAGCAGGCCACTGTGTCCATTGGTATGATGATAGTACAGGCTGTTGTAAATCCATTCGGTACACAGGCACTTGCCGGTTATGCGGCAACAATGAGAGTGGAAAATGTTTTTTCACTGATATTTGTATCCATCGGCAATGCCGTTTCACCATATGTTTCTCAGAATCTTGGTGCAAAGAAACCATGGCGTATTAAAAAGGGCTACCGCGCTGCATTATTGTTGGATGTATGTTTTGCATTCCTCGCCTTCCTGGTTATTGAAACATTGCACACGCAAATTTCCTCACTGTTTCTGGGAAAAGACGGAACAGCTTTAGCCTATCAGGTATCCGGTGATTACATGAGATGGATCGGTTATTTCTTCATCTTCATGGGAATCAAGATGGCAACAGACGGCGTCCTTCGTGGACTGGGAATCATGCGTCCATTTCTCATTGCAAACATGGTAAACCTTGCTATCCGGCTGTCAGTTGCACTGATTTTTGCGCCACGTTTTGGCATCGCATTTGTCTGGTTAGCTGTACCAGCCGGCTGGCTTGCAAACTTTCTGATTTCCTATGTGGCACTCAGAAAGTCGGCAAAAGATTTATAAAAATTCCCTGATCTGTTCTATGATAATCTGCATCAATCGGTTTCTTGCTTCCACACTCGCCCATGCAATGTGCGGAGTAATGATAAGCTTTTTACTGTCTTTTATTTTTGCCAATGGGTTTGTTTCACTCATTGGCTCCTCACATAATACATCAAGACCTGCTGCTGCAATTTCACCTATTTCCAATGCTTCATATAAATCCTGTTCTACTACAATCGGTCCTCTTCCAAGATTTAAGAAAATAGCTGTCTTTTTCATTTTTTCAAATGCTTCCCGATCCATTAAATCTTTTGTATATTCATTTAACGGAGCATGTACAGACACAATATCTGATGTGGCAAGTAACGTTTCAAAATCAACCTGTTCATACCCTTCCTGTGCCGGACTTCCTGAAGCAGAGTAATAAATCACATGTGCCCCAAACGCTTTTGCAATATCAGCAACTCGTCTTCCGATTGTTCCAAGTCCGATAATTCCCCATGTTTTTCCGTTAACTTCATTAAAATGCTCTGCAAAATGAGTAAACACCGTATCATTTATATATTTTTCATCTTTTACATAGTCATCATAATAACGCAGCTTCTCCAAAAGATAGAATAATAAAGCAAATGTATGCTGTGTAACAGATTCTGTAGAATAGCCGGCTACATTTCTCCATGCGATTCCACGCTTTTTCAGATATTCTTTGTCCAGATTATTTGTTCCTGTAGCTGTTACACATACTAATTTCAAATTTTTTGCAGTCCCAATTGTCTGCTCATTAATCGCAATTTTATTTACAATTAAAACATCCGCATCTTTTACACGCTCCGGAATCTCTTCCAAAGTAGAAAATCCATATTTTACCACTTCTCCCAGAGCATCATATGCCGATAAATCAATATCTTCTCCAATGGTTTTTGTATCTAAAAATACAAGCTTCATATTTCTTTCTACCTCCTGTCCATTTTAAGCTGTTTTCACACAAACTCTCTTTCCTGAAAATGCAATCCCAAATTTTAAAATAATCTTAATTCCATCTTCTTTCATCTCAGTATCATATCCCATAGCTTCGATCTGCTTTAATGCTTCATCTGCAATAAATGGGATAATATCTCACTTTTATAAACGGATGCTATTTCTCTGTTCGGAATTGAAACTTCGCACAGATAAGAGCCATCAGCCTGTAATTCTTTTCTAGAAGCTTTCAAATATCCTGCAACTAGCAATAAACTATAAATATTAGCTGGATCCTCAGCAAGTGATCGATAAATCACATTTTGATCAATTCTTGCAATGACTGTCTCATTTTGAAGCAAAGAATAAAGTTTTTCTGTAATATCATCGGTAGCTGCTTTTAGAACATCCTCAAGAATCTCATTTTTACCTGTATTTACCCAATATGCCTGAGGAATGCATCCCTTAGAAATGTAATTGATTACAGACCAGGGGTTATAGATTTCTGTATCACCAAAGAAGTATCCATCATACCATTCCTTCAATTCACTTTCTTTTTCAAATACTCCATAATATGAAAGCATATTTGTTACCTCTTCGTGTGTAAATCCAAAGTAACGATCGTACTCTTTGTCCATTACCGAATTTACTGTCAGGTTATTTAATCCACTAAATATACTTTCTTGTGCAATTCGAAGAATCCCTGTAAGAAATCCATAGGAAAGATTCTTATTATCTTTAAATGCTCCCGAAAAGAAATTTCTCATAAATCCAATAATTTCATCATAGAAGTCTTTTGCATATCCTTCCTGAATTGGTGTATCATATTCATCAATGATAATAATCGGAGCTTTATCATAATGAGCAGCCAACATTTTAGAAAGGTTCTCAAGTGCGGCTGAAAGTTCTACCTCATTTGCGGTAGCATTAAGAATCTTTGCAAAATATTCCTTCTCATAAACAGCAAGCTTTTCGCTGTTTACCAATTCCTGATGTCTTCCGTATTCTTCTTGAAGAAGTGCTCTGATTTTTTCAATCGTATTTTCCCAGGTATCGAACTTTACATCCTTAAAGGTAAGAAAAATAACAGGATATTTCCCTTGATGTGATCGGTATTCTTCACCACATTGCCAAATAGCCTTATCTGTAAAATACCTGGAAGTATCTGCATCTGAATGTTCAAAAAACACTCGGAGCATATCCATATTCAATGTTTTACCAAATCTTCTGGGTCTCGTAAACAAAGATACCAACGGTTTTTGATCCAAAAAATCCTTAATCAATAAAGTTTTATCAACATAATAATATTCTGACTGAGCACGTACATAATCAGAAATACCAATAGGTAGAGATTTTCGTTCTTCATTTACTAGTTTTTTTCTATACTTTCCAGATGAGAGCCGCCTATCAACAGGCTTTTGAGCATCATCCGGAATTGTCCAACTTCTCCCGGCCTTACTGGCTCCTGGAATCCTTCCATTTTTACAAAAGTTTGTAACAGTACGTTCGGTAACATTCCAAATAGCGGCCATTTCTTTACATGTTTTCAATGATGACATCTCCTATCTGTTCTTAAATCTCTCTCACTAAGTGTGACATACATTCTATTTTTAATTTATTACTCGCCACCTGTAGATGTGGAAGCCATATCGTGTCTAATATTATAATACCTTATTTTCGGAAAGATATCAATTTAAATTGGCTTTTTTCCGAAAGAAGCAGAATGTTGTGTAACAAAAAAAGTGTGCCCTTTGTCAGATAAGCTATACTTATGCTGACAAGTACACACCTAAGAACTCCTACTGTTTATCCAAAATTTTATTAAACCGGCTAAAGAAAGTTAACGTTGTAATTATCGCAGCCAGTATATCACTGATTGGTTCAGCTAGAAAAACGGCAAATACTTTATTCTGGATAAAACATGGCAGAATAAAGATTAACGGAATCAACAGGATCAGCTTTCTAAGGCAGGCAAGCAGCAGACTAACCTTCGCCTGTCCCAATGCCATAAAACTCTGCTGGCAGGCAACCTGAAATCCAAGGGAGAAAATACCAGCCATATAAATTCTCAATGCCCATGTAGTGTACGTGATCAAATCTGTATTATTAGAAAAAATTCCTGCAAACAGTTTCGGAAACAGAAGCATAATCAGCCAGAAGCAGCTAGTAAAGACTATACAGACTGTAAATTGTGTAAAAAATGCTTTTTTTACACGCTCCTTATTCCCTGCACCGAAGTTATAACTCATGATCGGCTGTCCACCCTGGCAGATTCCCTGTAATGGTAATGTGGCAAGCTGGCTGACACTTGTAATAATTGTCATAGCTCCAACAGCAAGATCCCCTCCATACCTTGAAAGGCTGAACGTGAAGCTGACAGACAGGATACTTTCTGTAGACAACATAACAAAGGTAGAAATACCAAGTGCAAGACATGGTAAGATAATGTCTTTCTGCAATTTAAAATTTTCTTTTCTAAGATGAAGAATGGTCTTCTTTCCGGATAAGAAACGAAGAATCCATATCGCACCGACCGCCTGACTTAAAACCGTAGCAATCGCGGCACCTCTTACTCCCAGATTAAATCCAAAGATAAAAATCGGGTCGAGAATGATGTTAATTACAGCACCAATTACAGTCGTCATCATACTGATCTTTGCAAATCCCTGTGTCGTAATAAATGGATTCATTCCCATTACGATCAAAACAAAAATACTTCCAAGAATATAAATTCTTGCGTATGCCACTCCATAAGGAAGTGTCTTGTCACTGGCACCAAACAACGTTAGAAGCTGTGGGGCGAAAATAAAGAAAATCGCTGTAAGTGCCACAGCCATAACAATGAGAAGTGCAAAGCAGTTTCCAAGAATCTTTTCCGCTGTCTTATTATCTTTCTTCCCCATAAAAATAGCTGCACGCGGAGCCCCTCCAGAGCCAGCGAGCATGGCAAATGCATTGATCAGCATAAGAATAGGGGTAAATAATCCGACACCGGTTAATGCTGCCGCACCAACACTGGAAATATGTCCAATGTAAATACGGTCTACAATGTTATATAAAAGATTGATAACCTGTGCAACAACAGCCGGAATTGCGAGCTGCGCTAAAAGACGTGGTACTTTTTCCGTTTCCATTGCCTGTGTATTAGACTTACTATTCATAAATACCTTCTCCTAAATTTAAAATGTAAAAAGCATTATATCTACTTGTAAACAAAATTTCAAGAGATAATGCATTTATTCAATCACACTTTTTTCATTTTTCTTATCATGTGAATAAAAAATATTACATTTAATATAATTCCAAAGCATGTGGCAACAGGTGCTGCAAGCCCTATATTGGTAAGGCTGGCATCCGGCTGTATACTCATAAAATATGCAAGTGGCAGTCTTACAAGAAGCGTCTGGATAAGTCCCTGAATCATAACCCACAACGTCTTTTCATGTCCGTTAAAGTAACCTATCATAGAAAAAAGAATTGCCGTAAGAATCGTTTCCGGAGCAAACCCCTTAAGATATTCAAACCCTTTTTGCACAACCGCTTCATCCGTTGTGAATATCGATGTAAGCACGTCACCAAAGAACCATACACTTATGAAAACAACGATTCCAACGATCAATCCGATTCCTATTCCGGTAAACATAGCTTTCTTTGCTCTATCCTCCTTACCGGCACCAACATTCTGCGATACAAAAGAAGCCATCGACTGCATAAGTGCACTTGGTATCAACATGGCAAAGTTTACTATCTTGCAGGCAACCCCATATCCTGAAGAAGCTTCCAGCCCTAACTTATTTATAAATGCACACAGTGCTAGAAATGACATCTGGGTAAGAAATTCCTGAAGTGCAAGAGGAATACCAACTGTCAGGAATCTTTTACATTGACTATTAAACCTGAAATCTCTTTTTGTTATTTTAAATGGCATCTGTCTTCTTTTAAGCATCAAAAGAGCCAGCACCACACTGACCGCCTGGGCAAGCACTGTAGCAATTGCGGCTCCTGCGGCATCAAGATGGAATCCTGCAACAAGTACAAGATCACCTACGACATTTACCACGCAGGCAACCGCAACAAATATAAGCGGAGACCTGCTGTCTCCCAGCCCTCTGAATATGGCAGAAAGAACGTTATAAGCAACGATAAAGAAAATACCTCCCCCGCAAATCCTTACATACACTGACGTAAGCATAAGCGCTTCTTTGGGCGCCTGCATAAGAACAGCCAACGGCTCTGCAAAAAACACCATCACCACAAAAAGTACGACAGCTATCATAGTAAACACTGTTGTTGCTCCACCAAGCAATTCCCCTATTTGACTTGTATGCTTCTCACCGATATACCTTGCAATAAGAACAGTAATTCCCATTGCTAACTGCGTTATCACAAACGTTACAAGATTAAGAATCTGACTGCCGGTTGAAACTGCTGATAACCCGGCTGTTGTTCCAAATCTGCCCACAACCAGAAGATCCACCGCACCATACGCTGCCTGAAGTACAAGCGCTCCAAGTATCGGCATCATAAATGGAATCATCTTCTTTAATATACTTCCCTGTGTAAAATCTGATCTTTCTTTTGCATTCATATATTACTTCCTGTTACTCATGACTATATAGAGCTTTTCTACTACTTCAATCATCTTATCTGCATCTTCATCCGTAATCCCTCCAAGATCTCCCGAAAGATTACCAAAATACTCATCAACATATTTATCAACCAGGTCTCTTCCTGTCCTGGTCGTCTTAATATAAACAAACCTTCCGTCCGTTTCTGTTGTTTCTTTCTCGACAAATCCAAGCTTTTCCATATCTTTTACGGTTTTCGTTACGCTTGGTCTCGGAAGTCCAAGGTTCTCACTCATATCACTGACTTTTACCTTCCCTTCCATTTTTTCTAACTTTCTAAGAGTATCCAGATAGTGAATATGGGATGGTGTCACTCCCCCAGGCAATGCCGGCAGCATATCTCTTATCCTCTTTGCCTGATAACAGGCATCCATAACTTCTTTTATCTTATCTTTTGTCATGAGTTTCTCCTTTCTATTATTTTACATAATTACTTTATGTAATTACTTTATATAATAATATTGTAGTTGTTTTTTGTCAATAAAAAAAAGTATACTTCCTCTTCCTTCCTGTAGCATCAATCATTACAAAATCTCTTCTGATTCTCTTCATTATTGATTAGATAATAACTCTGATATGTCTGTATTTCCCCTCAAATACCTTGTTTTTAAAATGAAACAATAGTATCATATAATTATCACTAAACGATATATATTCAGCCTTTTTTGTTATAAATTGAAACATATACTGTCTTGTAAAATACCTTGTTTACAAAACCTAAAAGTATCTATGATACACATATGGTTTTAAATCGTATACAATATCTTGCTTAACGAAGGGGGATTACTATGAATTTATCATTAAACGAACTGACAAAGATAGCAACACAGGAAGTAAATTTTGATGAGACGTTCTTCTCAAATATTGAAGAATGCATCAAGTACAACAGTATTGGAACACTCAATTGGGCCATCCATACCTTGACCATTATTCGCGAAAGAATTGATGTTGGACAAAAAGTGAAATATAAGGATATTGATCTTACATCCGATACCTATAAGGAGCTTTTACATGAACATTATGGTATTTATGTTGTAAAAGGTGTCTATCCGAAAATGGCTTTAAAACATAAGGTATATTTCAAACTAGAGAATACGGAAAACGGTATGGATCTCATTTATACGGGACAAGAAGAGAACAAATTGTTTCGTTGGATCGCTGATATTAATGAAAATGAAAGCTTAGTGCGAGTTTTACCAACGAATGTAGTATACATCCGAAACATTAAGCTTGGCTCACTTACTCCTTTTGTAACAGAACACAACAGTGTTTATGTTTACAACGAAAAAACAGGTAGAATCGAAGAAGTGTTTGAGTAAATGTTTGAGTAGAAAAAATCGCTTATCAAACACAGGTTAAAGAATGTTTCATTTCGTAACTATGGATAGTAGCAAAGGGGCTGTCAGGAAATAGATAGTTCCAACCAAGGGCAGATTTGACTCACATGAATCAAATCTGCCCTAAAACTTTTACAACACCTAGATTACTTCTTGAATTTATATTTCCCTTTTCCATGACCGGATACTGGTTCAATAATATCTGCCTGTACCAGCTTGGAAAGAAGTTTTGAAGCACCTGAACCTTTCAGTTCAAGAAGTTCCATAACTGTACTTCTTCCAAAAACTTCATCAAAACCAAACTCCTCAAAAAGTCTAAGGATGTGAACTTTTGTTTTTACAGAGAAATTCCTGCCCTTTTCAGAAAGTACACTTTCAATATCCACTTTTTTGTCTTGAATGTCCACTTTTTCAGCTCCAATGTCCACTTTTGTATCATTCAAAAGTCCACTTATATGAAGATTTCGATTGTGAAGCTCATTTTTCTCGTTCAAAAGCAGATTTCTGAGAAACACTTCCAAATATTCTGTTGTTTCGTGAATACCTTTTTGCAGGTTCGTATAGTTTGCACGAACAAGTGCATTTCTGAAATACCACGCATTTTCTGCAAAAATATCATTGGTTGCAGAGAATCCCAGTGTCCTTAAATATTTAATGAAGAACACCGCCGTTGTTCTTGTATTGCCTTCCCCAAAGATATGGATTTGCCATAGCCTTGAAATAAATACCGCAAGATGATGGATAATCTCATCCATTGAAAGCCCTTTATAACTAAAATTTTTCTCCTGCGAAAAATCATATTCAAGTGTGGCTCTCAGTTCGGAGGCACTACCATACATTACAGTTGCCCCATCAAGTATCCATTCTTTCTTTGTAATGTTGTAATCTCTAATCTTTCCAGCGTGTTTATAAATACCCTGAAAGAGTTTGCGGTGGATAGATATATACTCATTGGGAGAAAATGAAAACGCTGTTTCAGAAAGAATTTCCGCAATACGGGACGAAACCTTATCTGCTTCTTCAGTACGTTCATCATCAGACAAATGCACCGGTCTTTCTTTATAGTAGCTGTCAATAAGGTTCTGTGCTTCTTGCATTGTAATTTTACCTTCAATATTCTGAATGGCAGTATCAATCAAATATTTAGATGGTTTGAGTCCGTCCACTGCCTGAAGTCCGATTGCTGTACTCCAAGCATAACCTTTATGAGCTTTATCTGGTTCAGACTCCCTTAGATATTCCTTAAACGGGTCTTTTTCCATATCCACTACCTCACTTCATAGTTTTATAATTTACTCTTTTCTAATTATGCAAGACTATCTGCACAATTTCAAATCTGCACTATATTCTTTCTGTCGAAATCCCGAAAATTTGTCACTGCTTTTCCACTGAAAGATAGTTATTTGTTTTTATCATTACGTCTTTCAATATATCCAAATCTTGTATTACCTGTCCTGTCTCCAGAGAATGGTTGGCATCCTCATATACATAGATCGGTATTCTCTGCTTCCGGCTTGCGTGAATTACCTCATCCACATCACTCCATGGATCTTTCATTCCGATAAAGGCAATCCCTTCTTCCACATCATAAGAGTATGTCTGTGCCAGTGGTGTGTAAAAAATCATTCTGCATTCTATACTGTACTTCCTGGCATATGCTGCTGCAATGACGGTCCCTATACTTTTAGAGACAAACAGAATTTCATCATACTGATTAAATTCCACTCCACCAAGCTGTTTTTCTGCCTGTTCATACAAACTATTAAAAGCTTTTTCCATCTCAGCAGTATTGCCTCGAAGATTCTTTCCATCATAAGAATATGACAAGCTAATACAATCTGTATACCCATTCATTACGGCAATCTTTTTTCCATAATATAATATAGGTTTATCACAATGATACCCTATTCCCGGAAATAAAATCATAAGGTTTCTCATTCTGTCCCTCCTGGTAGCTTTTTTCTAACTTATTATTCGCATCAATGCTTACCTTGTCTCCTTCATTGATATTACATTCATAAAGCATAGCATCCTCTGCTTTTATTACCAATTCTTCTCCCAAAGAATTCGTAAGCGTAACTACCGCCATGACTGGTACATCTTCCGGACGTTCTTCACAACCGTAATCTACGTCTTCTTCTATTCTTTTTACTGTATATATCATAATTTCACCTTTCATACCCTAATGTACTTTTCTACATTGTTGTTTAAATGGAGTGCGTATTTTCTTTGCTTTTATTTTCTTTTGTCTTCTTTTTATCCTTATACATTTCATCGTCAGCATGCTGCATAAGATCTTCTAAATTCTTTTGTTCTGTATCAGTCCAGACATATCCTATGGCGACAGAAATAGTAATATCACTTTGCTTATCAGCAAATTCAATCTCACATCTTACCTTGTTTATGATTTCCTCCGTTTCTGCAGCCGTCTTATTTTTCAGAATTATTACAAACTCATCGCCACCGATTCTATAACATTGACCATTATGTCCAACAGCTTTTCTCATGCACTTTGCAATCGTAATAATAAGTTCATCGCCTTTATTATGTCCCAATGTATCATTTATTTTTTTCAGATTATTGGCATCCATCATTATATAGGAAATCATTCCAGGGAAAATAGCATTACTTTTATTTTCCTCCAGAAATGCCGTTCTATTTCCAAGACCAGTCATTGTATCTATATATGCCATTCTTGCGTATATGTCAATATTAGCCTTCTCCTGAACCTGTTCATAAAACTCTCTCCATTTGTGATTCTTTTTGCTATTATACCATATATAATTTCATAAACACAAACAACGATTTACACCATAAAAAATACCTGCCAAAAGCAGGGCACCAGCATGACGGCTACCCCAGTTACTCAAAATTTTTTCTATTTTTTCCAAAAGGAAAACAGCCCGTTTTTCTTGTATGGGACAGAAGTCATTTCTCCGGTAGTATAGCCGGTAGCTTCAATAGTTTTTCGGAGTACTGCTTCATCTAATGGTTCTTCAGATAGAATGACCGCTTCTCCTTTGGAATGGCTTGATTTCACTTTTTTCACCGAAAATGCATTCCGAACTGCTTCGTTAATATGTGCTTCGCACATGGTGCAGGCCATACCAGTAACCTTTATTGTTGTCTTAATCATAATCTCTCTTCCTTTCATGTCATGTTAAAAATCTTATTTTTTCTAATACCCTGATTATTGCACAGTGTGAGTCTGTTTTCTATCATCCTGCTGCAAGATAGTTAGTAGTATCTAATATTATTTTAATGCAACTATCCGCCCTGTGCAAGAAAAACATTGTCACTTCAATGTAAATTTATTATAAAAAATTACTCTATTGTATTTTTTCAGAAAATATATTCTATCCTGCTGCTTCTGTGTTATAATTCTTTATTATAAAAATATCTGATGTATAAGAACGAGGTGAATTAGGTGAAAAAAAAAGTACTTGTGCCTCTTATCGTTTTTTTACTGGGCATATGCTTTGTTGGTTTCATTGTATACAAAACAGACATCCACGAAAAAGAGCAGAGACACACAACAGCACAATTAAATGCATCCACCTATGGTGAGCGCATAAAGAATGAGATTACACATGGAATCGGGATTACAGATACTCTGAAACAAGTTTTGATCAGTGAAAATGGAAAGTTTAATCAGTTTAATACCATTGCAAAAAATCTTATGTCCGACTCTATTGAAAGTGTGCAGCTTGCCCCAGATGGTGTTGTGACAGATATTTATCCTATCAGTGGAAATGAAGCGGGTAAGATTGATCTGATCCATGACAAAAATCGTGGTAAAATTTCTCGTTACGCAAGAGACAACCATACGATCATTACACAGGGACCTTTCGAATTGAAACAGAGTGGCTATGGAGTTGCTGTCCGCAATCCGGTTTACCTGAAAGATGAAAATGGACAGGAGTATTTCTGGGGATTTACTATTGTTATCCTGCATGTGCCTGACATTTTTTCAGATACACTCAATGCTCTTTCGAATTTTGGATATGAATACAGACTTTCAAAAACAGACGCTCCCTGGAGTGATACTTACAAAGTTGTTTACCAATCAGATCGTCAATTAACACATCCAGTTTCTTATAAATTTACAATAGGGGAAGAGAACTGGAGATTTGAAGTAACTCCAAAAAGCGGATGGGAAAACAATACATTAATAGCAGAAGTCGGTGTGGTTTTTACTGCTATTGTCATACTCCTGTCAGTTCTTACCCGGGTCTGGTTAGTATCGAAAGAGCATAAAAATAAATTTAAAGTACTGGCACACACCGATTCTCTTACAGATATTTATAACCGATATGGATTTGATGAATTGGCAGTAAAGATGATCGATAAAAATCCAAAATCGCATTTTGTAGCTGCACTCCTTGATATTGATGACTTTAAGTTTATTAATGATATCTATGGACATGCTTATGGAGATAATGCATTAAAGAGTCTGGCAGATAATATGAAAGCTTTTTTCCCACCGGATACATTGCTGGGAAGAAACGGTGGTGACGAGTTCTGTATTCTTCTTCCAAATTATACCTGTGAAGAAGCAGAAGAACTATTACAGCAATTCACCAGACTTCCAAAGACATTCTCATATATGGGGAAAGAATATCCTTTTCATATTTCTCTTGGATATGCAGAATATCCGACATTTGCTTCCAACCGTTCACAGCTCATGCGCTGTGCAGATACCGCCCTTTACGAAATAAAACTTCATGGAAAAAACGGATGTATGGCTTACAGAGCAGGACTTTCATCAGGTGTTCGCAAACAGCTGGGATTTGCACTTAAAGATATTTCCGAACATCTTCCGGGTGCATTTATCATATACAGAGCAGACAAAGAAGATGATGAACTTTTTTATGCAAATCACGAGTTCCTTCATATGACCGGATATAAAAATATAGATGAACTCTTTAGGCTTACAAAGAAAAGCTTCCGTAACCTGATTCGAGAAGATGAGCAAAAACAAATTGAATCAAGCATCTGGGAACAGATTGATAACGGCAATGAAAATGACTATATTCACTTTCATCTACGAAAAGCGGACGGAACTTACCTTTCCGTACTTGATCATGGAAGAATCGTGGAGAGTCAGCAATACGGACGAGTATTTTATGTATTATTTATGGACTGGGAGGATATGCATATTCATTACAGCGATAAGTTTTCAGAATAACAAATTCAAGTCGAGCAGTCACTCACCACCTGAAAGAGGCGGGAGTCTTCTCGACTGAGATAAATCTAGTCAATGTCATTCTACACGTAACTAACCGTTCTGAAGAACCTGTATCATTTTCTCAAAAGATTCTCTAAAACGCTCATTGTCCTCTGATGCTCGCTTTCTTGGTCCTTTTAAATGATTCTTTCTAGATGCCCTTCGTGCTTTCTTATTCAAATGCCGTTCCATAAGCATCTGGTCAATATTCTCATTGGTATACCATTTCCCAGATTGATGAATCGCATATGCACCTTTTCCAAGTGCCATTGCTGCCACTCCATAATCCTGCGATACAACAATATCACCTTTATGGCAAATACTGATCAATTTATAATCTACTGCATCTGCTCCGGCTCCAACTACAATCACCTCACTGTAGGCAGAAGATAACACATGATTTGTATCACACAACAACGTCACCGGAACATTGTGCTCTCTTGCAACTTTTTCAATAATACCTACTACCGGGCAGGCATCTGCATCAACAAAAACTCTCATATTATTTTCTCCTTTATAAACGATTATAAACAATTTCAATCTTTTTTTGAAGATTTACTTCATTGTCTTCCTCAAAGAACTGCGTAGCACCGCATCTTCAGAACTTCTTTTTGATGCATCAGGCATTTAATTATTAAAACTATACAAAAAACAACACTTCTATTTGTGAAATAATAGTAGTAGACAATACGTAAAAGTGTTGTTATAAGTTAATTTACAAATGAAAAAAAGGAGAGAGTAATTATGGCTGACAAGAACAGAAAAATTGCTGAAGAAGTACTTACCGCTGTAGGTGGCAAAGAAAACATCGTGTCGGTGACACATTGTATGACACCTCTGTTTACGGCAATTCATTTTTGGCAGTAATGGTTCCGTCTGTTTTAATTTATCCGGATGTGATCACATTGCTCGGAAGTAATATTGCACAGGCAGGAGCAACTTTTGGTGTAAGCAGCGAAGACAAAAGATAAAGAATTAAGAGAAATGGCGATTCCGGCAGGTATTTCTGCACTTCTGGCAGGTGTTACAGAGCCGGCAATATATGGAGTTAGATTAAGACTAAAAAAACCGATGATTACAATTTCTCATTACGAAGTGCCGTTTGGTCTGACAAAGAAATGTAATGCATGGGTAAGTAGAGAAATGATTACGTATTATCTGAATTATTGTCGTTCTATTTTTACAAGATACAAAGGAAAAGCAAAATACTGGATTAAACATGCGATCACAGGCATTCCAATAAACGGAACTGCAAGCATTGGATTCATAACGATCGTAACACCAAACAGGACTGGCTCATTGATTCCAAATAATGCCGGAATAATTCCCACTTTACCAAGTGTCTTCAACTGTTTTGATTTTGCAAAGAAGAACATATACATTACAAGTCCGATTGTGATACCTGCACCTGTTATATTGATAAACTGATCATAAAACTGCTGTAGGTAAGCGTCTCTTTTAATCTGCATCGTTACACTCCCAGTTTTTGTGCATCTGCACATTTTTTAGTAATGCACTAATACAAATATGAGGCTGGCTACACTCCTAAGCTCCTGTGGAAGCAATAATTATCTTAACATTCCCCAAATGCACTCCAGTAATGTTAGTGCAAGGATAATGTTAATAACACGGAAATGCCGCAGATAAAACTTCTGAATCAGTACGCCCAAGCCAGTCCAAGTACAGGTTGCGATTGTTCCGATTGTTGCAATAACCAGCTCAAAAAACAGCAAAGCCGGAAAAGAGGACATATATCCTACAACATAACCCGTTAGTGCGGTAACTCCGAACATATAGATTTTCACATTGACAAATTGCAGCATGAAGCCTTTCAGAAACGATGCCGATTGCTCTGCGTTTTCTGTTGACGGCTTACTGAAAGCAATATGAATCGCAAGCCACAGGATATAGGCTGCTCCGATGTACTTCATCACTTCCATTACATTTGGAAGCAAAGAATTAACCCCATATACGAAAATTGCGCATAAGATTTGTACTACATAGTAGCCTGCAAAAATTCCAAAGAACAGCGGCTTTCCTTTTTTATATCCATAGTTTGTTACGGTATTTAATGCCAGAATATTTCCCGGTCCCGGAGTAAAGGCATTTATAACGCAATAAATCAGAAAATTGCTCAGTACCGCCATAGGCATAATCATCAACCACCTTTCTGCTGTTATTATATCAGCAAACAGCGGTACATACATAACACCCATTTTATATGATTATCCATAGCCTATGACTATGGATTGGCTGGAGCATATTTCCGTAATTCTTCCAGATAGCTTTTTCCAAGTTCACTTAATTCCTGATTTTCATTCAACACATATCCAATATGCATTGTTT
>UMGG01016663.1_pt1 | contig 18624 bp, 14 predicted proteins | sample 1965211 | NCBI WGS metagenome assembly UMGG01 (sample SAMEA4836064, study PRJEB28245) | human gut metagenome | biome: gut microbiome; material: fecal sample | place: Denmark | collected 2008 | reverse complement strand
CCGCCCACCTGCGGCGGCAGAACCGCGCCCCCGCCAGCCGCATGGTGCGCGGCGGAATCGGGTTCGACCTGGCGGCCAAAACCGCGATGGTGGGGGAGCAACCGCTGCCATTCACCCGGTCGGAATACGCAATCAGCGAGTATCTGGCCCTGCACGCGGGGCAGACGTTCAGCAAAGAACAGATATATGAAGCTGTTTTTGGCTATGATGGCACAGCGGACGATACGGCAGTGACCCAGCACATTAAAAATATCCGCGCCAAACTGCGCACAGCGGGCGTTGCCGCGCCGGAAACCGTACTGAAAACAATATGGGGAGTGGGCTACCAATGGAAAAGCGAAACCTGACCCCGCTGCGCAATGTGCTGGTGCGCTACCTTGTGGTGTGCGGCGGTGGAAGCATTGTGATCCTGCTGGTGTGGTGGGGGCTGTTTATGTCGCTTATACGCAATGGGTTTTTGCTGCCTCCCGTTACCGGGGCGCAGGTGTGCAGCGAAGCACGGGATTACGCCGCAACCGCCACCGTTGAAACCTTTGACCCCAACGCCATTGACCCGCTGTGCCGCTATGCCATCTTACAGGCCGGGACAGCGCATGTGCTGCAAACCAACATGACAGCCGGCCAGCTGAAAAAAGCGAGGAACATATTAACGGGCGGCAGGCAGTGGGTGGTGGCATCGTACCAATACTACCAATACGTGGTGGATATGGCGGATGGCGCACGCTGCATTTTGCAGTATGATTATTCGGTGCCCTATGCGGACCCGGCGCTGCGGGAAGTCCTGCCGGATTTCCAGACCATGTATATTCTGCTGCTGATTTTGCTGGAGGTGATATGGCTGGCGCTGTGTACCCACCGCACGGTGAAGGTGCTGGCAAGGGAGACCCGCAAACTGACCAAAGCCACCGCAGCAATCGCCGCCCAGCGCCCGGAAGAAATCGAGGTTTCCGGCGCTAAGGTGAGGGAGTTCGCCGAAACGTTGCGGGCTATGCAGACAATGGGCAGCCAACTGACAGCCAGCCTGCAAAGCCAGTGGAAGCTGGAGCAGCAGCGCGCCGAGCAGACCGCCGCCCTGGCCCATGACCTGAAAACCCCGCTGGCGATCATAACCGGCAACGCCGACCTGCTGGCGGAGGATGAGAACCTGACCGAAGCCCAGAAAGCCCAGATTGCCGCCATGCAGCGCGCCGCGGAAAAAGCGGACCGCTACCTGCAAACCCTGCGCACCGTCAACACCGCCGAAACCAGCCCGCAGGAGCCGATGCAGCGGGTGCAGGTGCAGGAAATTCTGACACGGTGCGGTAATGATGCCAAATTGTTGTGCGATAATAAAAATATACAATTTGTACTAAACAACGCAATGGAAAACGTCCGAACCATCCCCGCACAAAGGCAGGCACTGGGCCGGGCACTGGATAATATTTTAGAAAACGCCGTTCGCTTTACCTCCGCTGGCGGAACCATCACGCTGGATGCTGTGGAAGAGGGACAGGAAATTGTTTTCACTGTAACGGATACCGGGCCGGGGTTCAGCCCGGAAGCCCTGCAGAAAGCGGGCCGGGAACTCTTCACCACCGATGCCGCCCGCGGCCAGCACTGGGGCCTTGGCCTTGCTGCCGCCCGCCGCACCGCCCAAACCCATAACGGCACCCTAACCGTAAGCAACGGGGAGAACGGGGGAGGAAAAGTGGAATTGAGAGTTAGGAGGTAGGAGTTATTGCGGCAGTTTTAAGGTTTGCAATGAACGTTATAAAATATCTGTAGGGAACGGTCTTGACCGTTCCGTTGCCTTGGCAAACATCCCATGTGAGAGATGATTTCGAGGTTCCGGAACGGTCAAGACCGTTCCCTACGTTTTAATTTATATATTTCGGCCGAGCTTTAACGGTATCGTCAACTCCAAAAACTCCTAACTCCTACTTCCTAACTCCTAACTTACTTTTAACTTATTTTCTCGTCTCGGTCCAGTACTCTCCCATGCTTGCTCCCGGCTGGCCGGTGCATTCATTGGAGAGATAATGGGTCAGGGCATCGTCGGCGGGGGTCCAGGCGCGTGCGGTGGGTTCATCGGGGTATTCCACTTCGGCATACATAAAATGGCTGGGCAGCCCGGCGTCCACATCGTTCACTTCCAGCTTCAGGCCGTTCTTCAGGGCATAGGTGCGGCGCTCCTTGGCAATCAGCGGTTTGCCGATCAGACGTTCCAGCTTTTCAAACAGCTCCGGCGTGATCTCGGTTTCAATCTCTTCCCGCATCAGGCCGGTTTTGTCCGGTGCGCCCTTAAAGCAGAGCACCAGCGCGGTGCGGCCGCCCTGCAATGCTTCGCGCCGGATGCGCACTGTGGGGCGCACGCTGATGTACCCTTGGTCCATGCGGTAAGTTTCCAGCAGGGGAAGCCCCTGGGGCCAGCCCTGCACCATCCATTTGCGTTCAATTTCCATGGTGTTCTCCTTGCTCTTTTCTGATTTCTACCCGGAATGTCGTGCCATCCTGCCCGGATTCCGCCCGGATAGCGGTGGGGTGTGCCTGGCAGATGCTTTGTGCAATCGCCAGCCCCAGCCCGGTTCCGCTGCCGGTGTGGGATGGGTCCGCGCGGTAAAAGCGCTCAAAAATATGGGGCAGCCGGTCCGGTGGGATGGGCGTGCCGGTGTTGCGCACCGTCAAAACCGCCTGGCTGCCCGCTGTGGCCAGCCGCAGGGTCACGGCGCCGCCGGTGCCCGCGTACTTGATGGCATTATCCAGCAGGATTACCGCCAACCGATGCAGGGAGGCGGCATCCCCCTGCACGGTCTGGCCGGGGGTTCGTCCGCTACAATCAGGATGTTCACCGGCAAATCTCCTTCGGCTTTCTTCAATTTATAGATACAGTATACCACAATCAGCTGAAAATAGGCTGAAAAAATGCGGCAGGTTTTGCGCCTGCCGCATTTTTGCCGCAAAATCTGCGAAATTCCGCAGCGGTTTTACTCTTCTTCCAGGATCTCTGCGGCAACCTCTGCACGGTCGCGGCGGGTATCCATGGCGGTCTTTTCAATCATGCGGTGGGCTTCCGCTTCGCTCATGCCCTTGTGCTCGATCAGATAGCACTTGGCACGGTCCACCAGCCGGATCTGGGCAATCTTATCCCGCAGTTTGTCGTTTTCCTGCCGCAGATAATCCAGGCGGCGGCAGCAGGCGGCGGCCATCTGAACAGCCTGGCGGAACTGCACCCCGGTAAAGGGCTTTGCCAACACCAACACACCGTGCTGCTGCAATTTATCGGAAATCTGGTCTGCGGTGCCCGCCTTGGCAAGCAGAATGACACCGGCGTTTGATTTTTCTACCGCATAGGTCGAAAGTTCGTGGCCAAACTCGTCCGGCAGGGGGGTGTTGATGATCACGACCTCGAAATCAATATCCCCCATGCGGCGGCGGGCTTCGCCGCCGCTGGCCACAATGGTGGGGCGCAGGTAACCCAGCTCCGCTACATGCTTTGCCAGGTATTCATTTGCGTTGTTCCCCGCAGAGGCAATCAAAGCTGAAGGCACAAACACATCACCGCCCATCTGTTAAATTACAAAATCTGCCCTGCTTTGGGAAACATCAAATCTTCAAAAAGCAGTTTTCACGCTCCCATGCCTGGGGGTCGGGGGCACTTTCGTAACCATGGCACAACTGGGTCTGGTATTCAAAGTATTTGTTCATCAGCGGCACAGGCAGCTCTTTGGCGATAAAGTCACTCTGTGCGGCAATGGTGATGGCTTCGCGCAGACTTTCGGGCAGGCTTTCCAGCCCTTCGGCGGCGCTCTTGTGGAACAGATTGCGGTTGACCGGAGCGGGCAGCGGAATCTTTTTTTCAATGCCGTCGAGCCCGGCGGCCAGAATTAGACCAATGACCAGATATGGGTTGCAGGAGGGATCGGGGCTGCGCAGCTCCAGGCGGCAGAATTCGCCGGTGGCGGAAGGCAGGCGCACCAGCTGGCTGCGGTTCTGGCGGCTCCAGCTCACATACTTGGGGGCTTCGCAGCTGCCAAACCGTGTGTAAGAGTTGGGGATCGGGTTGCAGAAGCAGGTCAGCTCCCGCGCGTGGGCAAGGATACCGGCAATAAAATGTCCGGCCTCGCTGTCGGGGGCAATGTCGCCCTGGAACAGGTTTTTGCCGTCCCGGTGGATGGAAACATTCACATGCATGCCGCTGCCGGCCTGGTCCTGCATGGGCTTGGGCATAAAGCTGGCAAACAGGCCGTTGCGGTCCGCAATAGCTTTGACGGTGCTTTTGAAGGTGTTCAGGTTATCGGCCGATTTGAGCGCGGTGGAATACATAAAGTCCACTTCGTTCTGGCCAAAGCCGCTTTCGTGGTGGCTGTGCTGGGGGCGCAGGCCCATATCCTCCATGGCAAAGCAGATCTCGCGGCGGATGTTCTCGGCCTTGTCCAAAGGGGCAATGTCAAAGTAGCCGCCGTGGTCCATCGGGATGCGGGTGGGGTTGCCGTGCTCATCGGTCTGGAACAGATAGAACTCACATTCGCAGCCCACATCGCAGCGCAGGCCCATGGCCTTGGAGCGCTTGACCACCGATTGCAGGTACCCGCGGCTGTTGCCAGCAAAGGGGCGGCCATTGGGCAGGGTGATATCGCAGTACATGCGCATTACACGGCCCTCGGTGGGGCGCCAGGGCAGAATGGTCATTGTGTCCGGGTCTGGCCAAAGCACAAGGTCGCTCTCCTCAGTGTTCATAAACCCGGCAATGGAGCTGCCGTCAAAGCAGACACCCTGCTCGAAGGCATAGGGAAGGTCCCCGGCGAAGACAGAGATGTTTTTTTGATTGCCGAAAATATCGCAGAACGCCAGACGTACAAATTTTACGTCGTTATCTTCGACATAGTTCAGGATATCCTGTGCAGTATGCTTCATGGTGGAATCCTCCAATGTTTGAGCTACATAGTTGGCAGAGAGGGGAGAGTAGTTAGGAGGTAGGAGTGAGGAGTTAGGAGTTGATGCAATTAGGAACTAGCAATTAGAAATTCCGTAGGGGCGCACAATGTGCGCCCGTTGCCTTTTGGTTAATCCCATTATAGCATATGGAGCAAAGTTCCGGTATGGTCGATAGGGCGGGACGAGTGCCGGGAGTTTATTCAGCATTGAACCCAATAAACTCCTAACTTTCAACTGACTCCTACCTAAACTCGAAAGGCCCACCTCGCGGCGGGCCTTTCGAGCTGGTGTAAGAAATAGGAAAAGGAGAATGGCGTGTTAAAAAGCCGTGCCCGGCATTTTGTGCAAAGCACAAACCCTTGCTGCCGGGGGCTTTTTGGGTCACTGCTTACTCAGTGTAAAACAGCATACGGCTGTAGCACGGCAGCGGCCAGTAATCCTCATCGACAAGCTCTTCAGCAGCGTCAGCGGCGGCGCGCAGGGTATCCATGGCGGGCAGAACCTCATCATGGAAAGCATGAGCCTTAGCGGTCTCATCGTCCAGGGCGCTGACCTTATCGGTCACAGCCTTCAGAGCGTCGGTTGCATCAGACATCTCGTCAGTGTATTTGGAAAGTGCAGTCAACAGCTTTGCTTCGGACTTGGTGGAGATGCCTTCCACAGCAGCGGTCTTGGCTGCGGCGGTGCTGGCAACTTCGCCCATATAGCTGGTGGCGGCAGGAATCAGCTGCTTGGATGCGATCTTGAGCATGGTGCGGGCTTCGATGTTGATAATCTTGGAGTAGTGCTCCATCTCAACTTCGTAACGGCTCAGCATTTCGGTCTTGGTCAGAACGCCGAACTCTTCCATCAGGGAGATGTTCTTCTCTTCCTTCAGGGCGACCATGGCATCGGGGGTGCACTTGCGGTTGGGCAGGCCACGGCGGGCAGCCTCAGCTTCCCAGGCTTCGGAATAACCGTTGCCGTTGAAGATCACACGGCGGTGGTCGTTCAGGGTCTTCTTGACCCAGGCGGCGGCGGCGCACTCAAAGTCAGCAGCGCCCTCCACATCGGCAACAAACTGCTTCAGCTCTTTGGCAACAGCAGTGTTCAGGATGGTGTTGGCATCGCTCAGGTTCTCAGCGGAACCGGGCATACGGAACTCGAACTTGTTGCCGGTAAAGGCGAACGGAGAAGTACGGTTACGGTCGGTGGTGTCCTTGCTGAACTTGGGCAGAACATCAACGCCAAGGTCCATCTTCATCTTAACAGGGCCGGCATAGGGGCTGTCGGTGCAGACAGCATCGATAACAGCTTCCAGCTCTTCGCCGACAAAGATGGAGATGATGGCCGGGGGTGCCTCGTTAGCGCCCAGGCGGTGGTCATTGCCGGGGGTGGCAACAGAGGTACGCAGCAGGTCAGCGTATTCATCAACTGCCTTGATAACGGCGGTCAGGAAGACCATAAACTGCAGGTTTTCCATCGGGGTATCGCCGGGATCCAGCAGGTTTTCGCTCTTGGTGCTGATGGACCAGTTGTTGTGCTTGCCGGAACCGTTAACGCCCTCGAATGGCTTTTCGTGCTGCAGGCAGACCAAGCCGTGCTTATCGGCAATCTTCTTCATCATTTCCATGGTCAGAAGGTTGTGGTCGATGGCAACGTTGGTGGTATCGTAAATGGGGGCGAGCTCATGCTGGCAGGGGGCAACTTCGTTGTGCTTGGTCTTTGCGGGGATGCCCAGCTTCCACAGCTCGGTGTCCAGATCCTTCATAAAGGCGGAGACAATGGGGCGGATCACACCAAAGTAGTGCTCTTCCAGTTCCTGGCCCTTGGACGGTGCAGAGCCAAACAGGGTGCGGCCGGTCAGAACCAGGTCCAGGCGCTTGTTGTAATCCTCTTTGCGGATCAGGAAGTACTCCTGCTCCGGGCCAACGGTGGTGGCAACGCGCTCAACATCCTTGCCGAACAGGTGCAGTACCTTGCAGGCCTGGTCGCTGATGGCCTGCATGGAACGCAGCAGCGGGGTCTTTTTATCCAGTGCTTCGCCGGTGTAAGAGCAGAATGCAGTGGGGATGCACAGCACGTCATCTTTTACAAAAGCATAGCTGGTGGGGTCCCATGCGGTGTAGCCGCGGGCTTCACAGGTGGCGCGCAGGCCGCCGGAAGGGAAGGAGGAAGCATCTGGTTCGCCTTTGATGAGCTCCTTGCCGGAAAACTCCATGATGGCGGTGCCGTCCGGCTGGGGGCTGACAAAACCATCGTGCTTTTCACTGGTGATGCCGGTCAGGGGCTGGAACCAGTGGGTGTAATGGGTAGCGCCCTGTTCAATCGCCCAGCGCTTCATCACGCTGGCCACAACATTGGCTACTTCCAGGTCAAGGGCCTGACCCTTTTCAATGGTTGCCTTCAGGCTCTTGTAGGTCGAGCTGGGCAGACGCTCACGCATTTCGTGCTCGTTGAAGACTTTGCTGCCGTACAGTTCCATAACGGTTGCTGCCATACTTACCGAACTCCTTTTCCTCTGTGGTATCATCACGCAAATAAGTCGGACTTTTTATAAAACAAAAGGCACTGCGAACAGGATTTGTGTTCGCAGCGCCCTTGCTGTTTATGTGCTTATTATACGGGTCAAACGCAAAAAAAGCAACTGGCAGAAATGACAAACCGGATTGGCGTTTGCCTTGATGTTTTAGGAAAAATGCTTGTATCGGGGGATGGAGCCATCCAACCCCCAATGCGGCCTAATAAAATAAACCGGGCCGCCAACCCCGCTTGGGGGCGACAAGCCCGGTATAGTTTAGACAGTTAAACGTGTGCTGCGTTCTTTTGGCTTTTGCGGTACAGCACAACAGTGGCTGCAATGCCCAGCAGGCTGATGCAGTCCGCCGCGCGCCAGAACCACATTCCAGTCCAGCGCACCTGTACGCTGCCCTGCCAGCCGGGAGCCAGGGTAACGGTCAGGTAACCGTTCTTGTGGGTCAGTGCGGCTCCGTCCGCAGCGGTCATATGGTAGCCGGGGTAGTAGAATAGCGGCAGCCGGATGGATGCTTCGGTATCGCCGGTGTTCTGCGCCGCCAGCTGAATGGTCAGGCCGTTTTTGGTGTACTCTGTCAACTCTACGCCGTCGTCCGCTTCGGGGGTCAGGCGGCCCCAGACGCTGTCATCGGTGGTGGTGTCCTCAGTGGGCAGGTATTCGCCGCCACCCACCTGACCGGGCAGGTCATCCACCGCGGCAAGGCTCATGTAGGTAACGGCTTCGCTGGTGGTGCATTTGTCATACATCAGGTACCCGGCGGGGATGATGGTCAGCGCCAGCAGGACGGCGGCCATTGCCTTGGCGGCTTCGGGCCGGACTTTGCGGTACAGCACCACCGCACAGCAGGCGCACACGACCAGCAGCATGGTGGCCGGGGTGAAGAACCGCCAGGCAAACTGCAGCTTCCCCAGAGTCTTGCTCAGCGCCTGCAACGGTTCGCAACGGAACAGCGCGTACCAGGGGCAAAGGTCGCTGGCGCACCAGGCGGCCAGCAGGCCAAAGCCCAGTGTCAGGCTGCCAATGCGCGCGGCATCGCGGCTGCTTTTGCGCACGGCGGGGTCCAGCACAGCCAGCAGGAAGAAGAATGCACCCGCGGCCAGTGCCAGGCCCAGCGTCTGCGGCATTTCGCCCGCAATGCCGCTCTGGATGCTCTCCGCCACGCCGCTGCTCTGGCCGAACATCAAAAACATCTGGCCCAGGTAAACGGAGCTGTCGTACAGGTAGGCGGCATCATACTTGCCGCTGATGCGGCACACCCCCTGCACCATGTATTGCAGCAGCGGCACCATAAACCACAGGTTCCACACAATGGCGGCCCCGGCGGCTTTGCACAGAGCGGGCAGCACCGGGCGGGTGAAGGTCTTTTTGAAATACAGCAGGCAGAAGGCGGCGGTAAAGAACACCGCAAGTTCGGTTGTCAGCAGATGGCTCTGCAGCAGGCCGGTAAAGCCCAGGGCAAAGGGCAGCCAGCACCAGGGCTCGGCCTTTTTGCCATCGGCAGGGGATTGGCGATAAATCCGCCACAGCCCGTACACGACCAGCGGCAGGAACGCCATGGCGGTATATTCGCCCACTGCAGCGCGCACAAACACGTTGGTCAGCCGGTAGAACGAAAGGGTGTACAACGCGGTGCCAAGCAGCGCGGCACAATCGCTGCGGAACATTTTGCGCAGGGCATAAAACGTAATGCCCACGGTGGCCGCTGTGATGGATGCAACGTAAACTTTGTAGCTGGTTTGCAGGCTGAAACCCAGAATGCGCAGCACCGCAGCCGGGTACAGGAACACATCGGAGTACATCAGGCTGAACGGATAGCCTTTTTCGTTGATGATGGCCGGGTCCATGCGCACGGGGAACTGCCCGGCCAGCAGCCCGGCTTTCAGCCCCTCAATGCGGGAAAGGTGGATGGAAAGGTCGTGCCCGTACGTCAGGTAGCCGAGCCCCAGCGGCAGGCAGGCAAACACGCCGATGCCCACCAGCGCCATGACGATATACCGCCCGCGCAGGGTATGGATGGGAAATTTGACCCGGCGGGTCAGCAACAGGATCACCCAGTCCAGTACGGCGCAGAACACAAGCCCCGTCAGCAGCCGCACATACGCCCACGCGTGGGTGGGTACGATCTGTGCGCCGGTAATGTAGATGACCTGGTTTTTGCCGCAGTCCGCGGTAAACTGCAGCTGTGCGGTTTCGCAGCCGTAGGGCATCCACAGGCTGAACACCGTGCGGGTGCGCTCAGCGGGCAGCTTGGCGGCATCGTACTGCGCGGTGGGCATGATCTCATCCAGAAAGCTGACCTCGCCGTCCTCGCCGTCATTCACATAGTTGATGCAAACCTGGTAGCTGCCGCGCGGCAGGTCGATCCAGCGGGTGGTGGCAAACAGGCCGGTAAAGTTTTCCACGCGGGCGCCGCGGTCATCATTGGTACATTCCTCCGCGTAGGGAATGATCAGGTCCGGCGTAATATCAATCACGCCGCCTGTGCGGAAATCCCCCACAAAACGCAGCGCCAATACCATAAATTCCACCAGAACCAGCAGCAGGACCAACCCGTTCTGGCGGCTGAAAATTTTTTTGAGCTTTTGCAAACAAGCACGCTCCCTTCTCAACATGATCTTAAGGCAGCACCGCACAATTCCCGCCTTACGGCTTAAGCAACGCTCCGGCGGCTGCGGCACGGCATCTGCGTTGCCAAAATGCTCGATAAGACATCCAGTATTATCTGCGCTTTTGGCTTGGCATCTGCCGCACCTCGCTCGCCGTATCGGCACTTAGAATTATGCGGTATTGCCTTAAATACTATCTTATTTATTATAGGGGATTGTACGATGGTGCGCAAGAGAATTTGCACCAAACAGGAAAAAAGACTCTTGCTTTTGGAAATAAAAGTGATGTATAATAAAGCGTCCATTTATTTGTGGTAGTTGTGGAGAGGATGGTATATATGGCGACAAAGTACGTTTTTGTTACTGGCGGCGTGGTTTCCGGCTTGGGCAAGGGCATCACAGCAGCCAGCCTGGGCCGTTTGCTGAAAACCCGCGGCCTGAAGGTGGCTTCTCAAAAGCTGGATCCTTATATCAACGTGGATCCCGGCACCATGAGCCCGCTACAGCACGGCGAGGTGTTCGTGACTGATGACGGAACCGAAACCGACCTGGATCTGGGTCATTATGAGCGCTTTATTGATGAAAACCTGAACAAGTACTCGAACCTGACGACGGGCAAGGTCTATTGGAACGTGCTGAACAAGGAACGCCAGGGCGCTTATCTGGGCCAGACGGTGCAGATCATTCCCCACATTACCAACGAAATCAAGAGCTATATCTACAATCTTGCCAAAAGCACCGAAGCCGATGTTGTCATCACCGAAATCGGCGGTACCACCGGTGATATTGAGAGCCAGCCTTTCCTGGAGGCCATCCGCCAGGTTGGCATTGAGCAGGGCATGGAAAACTGCTGCTACATCCATGTGGTTCTGGTGCCCTATATTTCCGGCTCGGACGAATATAAATCCAAGCCCGCCCAGCATTCCTGCAAGGAACTGCAGGGCATGGGCATCGCCCCCAACGTCATCGTGCTGCGTGCCGATGGCCGCGTTGGCAGCGATATCAAGCGCAAGATCAGCATGTTCTGCAATGTGCGCCCTGATTGCGTGATTGAAAACCTGACCATGCCCAGCCTGTACGAGTGCCCGCTGATGCTGGAAGCTGCCGGCCTGACCAACGTTGTTTGCCGTCAGCTGCACTTGGAAACTCCGGCCAGCGACCTGACCGAGTGGAAAGAGCTGATCTCCCGCATTGCCACCCGCAGCAAGACCTGCACCATTGCCCTGGTTGGCAAATATGTCAAGCTGCATGACGCATACCTGAGTGTAATGGAGTCCCTGTATCACGCCGGCTTTGAGAATGAGTCCAAAGTGGAGATCCACTGGGTGGACAGCGAAAACCTGCTGGATCAGGAGCGCTGCGCTGAAGAGCTTTCCGGTGTGGATGGCATCATCCTGCCCGGCGGCTTTGGCGACCGCGGCATTGAGGGCATGATCCAGGCCGCCCGCTATGCACGGGAACAGAACATCCCGTATTTTGGCATCTGCTTGGGTATGCAGATTATGGTTATGGAATATGCCCGCGATGTGCTGGGCTATGCCGATGCCAACTCCAGCGAGTTTACGCCGGACGGCGAGCACAATGTTATTGCTCTGATGCCGGACCAGCAGGGGAACATCCCGAAGGGCGGCACCATGCGCCTGGGCAAGTACCCCTGCATTACCGCCGAGGGCACCAAGCTGCGTGAGTGCTATGGCAAAGAAGAAATTGACGAACGCCACCGCCACCGCTATGAGTTCAACAACGACTACCGTGCAGAGATGCAGAACCACGGCCTTGTGATCTCCGGTACCAGCCCGGATGGCCGCCTGGTGGAAGCTGTTGAGCTGCCCGGCCGTGATTTCCATGTGGGCGTACAGTTCCACCCCGAATTCAAGAGCCGCCCCAACCGCGCACATCCCCTGTTCAAGGGCTTTATCGCTGCTGCGCTCAAGTACCAGCAGGAGCACACCATCACGGACCATCAGCCGATGGCAGATTGATCGGCATCCTGACACCATAAATACCACAAGGCACCGAACCTGTAATTGGCCCGGTGCCTTGTTTTTATGTGTTAAGGCAACACCGCACAATTCCCGCCTTGCGGCTTAAGCACCGCTCCGGCAGCTGCGGCACGGCATCTGCGTTGCCAAAATGCTCGATAATGTCGGGTTGCGGTACCCGCATCGTGCTTCGGGGGCAAAAGCCCCTCGCACTCTGCGACCGCTGCCCCTGCTTCGGTTCGCTGTTTCCGCCACTGGCGGCGCTCACCTTTGCAGCATCCAGTATTATCTGCGCTTTTGGCTTGGCATCTGCCGCACCTCGCTCGCCGTATCGGCACTTAGAATTATGCGGTATTGCCTTATATTTTGTGTGGATTATGCGGGAACAAAAAACAGATTTTCAGGATTCTGTCTCTTTTTCTCTTTTGTTTACCTCTCTCTCGCTGGCTTCCACCATCGAGATCACGTTCAGCAGCACCAGCCGCACCACAGCGGGGTGCAGGCAGCTGTTGTTGATGTCGTTGATGACGGACTTTTGGAGCTCTTCAATTTTTGCGGTTGTGGTCATTTCATCGCCCTTTCTGCCATCGGGGAGCCGGAATATTCCGGGCGCGGATAGCTTGTATCTTCGGTTCGCGTGCCGCCGCAGGCTGCCAGCGTAAGTGGGATGACCAATACAAGCACCAACAGCAAAGCCAACGTGGCCAAAATCTGCATGAATTTCTGCATTAAATCTCCCTCCCGTTCACGCTCAAAGAACCGCATTCAATTCTGCCGGGGATTTCAAACTTGCTGGCATTGCAGTGGATGACCTTATCTACCTGGTCAATGGCAATGCCCACAAACTCGCTGGTGGCCCCGCCGGTGGAATAATCAAAGCTGGGGTCGCCGGTGGAGAACCAGCCTAAAAACGTGTAGCGGGAGTTATCGCCAATATAAGATTTGCCGTACCGGCTGCTTAACACACCGGTCAGGTTGTTTTCCCAGTACCAGCGGATGCGCCCCGTGTCAATGTCCACACGAGTGCCAGCATCTTTGCCCATACGAATCCAGGCATTGTCCAGGTCATAAGTGGTTGTGCGCGCCTTATTGTGAATCTGCCCGGTGGTAATGTTTCCGCCGTTGATAATGGTCTTGTCCTGGTTCCAGGTACTCAAATCCGAAAATGTCACCACGCCGGATAGGTTGATCTGTGCGCTGGTGATCTCTGTTCCACCCGCCGTCAGCTTGATGGTGCTGGAAGTGCCGCTGGTGGATGCCGTCAGCTTAATTTCGCTCACCGTCTGCTTGATCTCGGTTTTGGTTTCGTTGGCGGTCAGATAGTCGCCGGTGCTGGCCGTCCAGGCAGTGGGGGCGTTGCCCATCTGCACCATGGGGTGCATAATGGTCAGATCGTTGGTAACGGTGGCGTTGTCGTCGGCGGTACTCACAAACAGACCGTCTGCATAGCCGTCCGCGGTCGCAGTGAACGCCGCCCAGCGCAGCTTCCAGCCGTTGTCCAGCACAATGTCCTGCTTCGCATTTTTGAATGCATTGCCGTAATAACTTTTTGTGCCGCTGCTGCTCTTGGTCTCGAACTGCAAAAACAGGCTGTCCGTGCCGGAGTTGAGCTTGTACAGTACGCTGGCGCAGTAGGTCATGCCCTTGGCAATCACCAGCGTTTTGTCCGCGCCAAAATGGAAGCGGGTGTTCTGCGCCCTATTGGTCACCCGGACGGATTCACCGCTGATCGTGTATGTTCCTTTTTTGCTCAGGTTATTGCCGCCTGCATCCAGGGTCGCATTGTTCCAGTCATCGGTGCCCGCAATAATATTGTTGCCGCCGGTGATCCGCTGCGTTACCGTCTGAGTAATGCTGTCGGCTTTCTGGTCAATCGCGGATACTGATTCTTTAACGGTTTTGAATTCCCGCTTTGTGCTGTCCAGGTCGTTGGAAATGGTTGTGGTGGTCTCTTTCAGGCTGCTGACTTTGGTGCTGATGCTATCCGCCTTTTGGCTGATGTTGGAGACATCTTCTTTCAGGCTGTTCACCGTTGCTGTGGTGGCGTAATCCTGCAATTTGCTGTCAACGGCATCATTGGCAGCGCTGGTAGCGGTGTCCTTCACGTTGGCCGTTACCGTTTCAGTCACGGACTTGGTGACTTCGGTCTTGATTTCGTCAGCGGTTTGCGAAAACAGGCTTTTTGCGCTTTCCTGTGTCAGGTAGTCGCCAGAGCTGGCATTCCAGGCGGTCGGTGCGTTGCCGTATTGCAGCATGGGGTGAAGCAGCTCAAACTTATTGGTGCAGTTGCCATTGCTGTCGAACTCGACAGTTTTCAAAACACCGTTTTTGCTGGGGGTCCATGTACCATACCGCAGCACCCAGCCGTCCGTCTGCTCAATTTCGAGCTGGTCAGCGGTTTTTATGTAGGCAATGTAATTTTGTCCGTCATCGCTCGTAAACGTAATGCCCAGCCGCAGCGCATCGGTGCCGGAAATGAGTTTGTACATAACGGACAGGCATAGGGTAACGCCTTTGGTGATATGAGCGCTAACAGCGTTGAACTTGAACCCGCGGCATGTGTTCGCATTGGTTATTGTTGCGCTGCCATCATCGCCATACACCACGCTACTGTCAATGCCGACATAGGTGGCGTTCTTGAAGCTCTCACTGCCCAGGATCAGGTTGCCGCCGCCGGTGATTTTGGTGTCTTTTTTCACCTCAGAGGAAAGCCCGTCCACCGTTGCTTTCAGGTCAGTGTACTTGCCGGTCAGGTCGCTGGCCTTTACTTCCAGGCCGTCCACGCTGGTCTTGATCTCCAGCATCTTGCCGGTCAGGTTCTTGTAGCTCTGGCTGTTCACGGCGCTGGAACTTTCCCGGCTGGCGCTGCCCACGCTCTCAAAACTTGCCTTGCCGGAGGAGATTGTGGCGCTCATCAGGTAGGTATCAAACTCCCGCCCGCGTGCGTCCTTAACGTGCACGATCTGCCCGCAGGCAAGGCCGGAACTGCTGGGCACCGATACTTTGCAGGGGGTGTAGGTCACGTTTTTCAGCACGTTGTACAGGTTTTGGACAACGCTTTTCAGGTTGGCTTCGGTGCCGGTTGTCAGCAGCAGGTTGCCCTGCACTGCATAGGTGTTGGTGGCAGTGGTGCTGTCGGGGTAGATGACCCCCACGTCACTGTCCGACTGCCGGATCTGGACTTTCTCAATGGCCTTGACGGTGTAGTCCTCGTAGCTCAGGCTGTCAGCATAATAGGCGGTGCTGTTGCTGGCACCGTCCGGGGTGATTTTAGCAGTGCTGCGCTTGTCTGTGTAGGTCAAGAATTGCAGCTTGCCGTCTGCATTCATGTGGGCGTAGCAGCCTGCCGCTTCCGCCGCCCAGGAGATAATCTGGCGGCAGGTTAAATCATCCGCATAGAATGCCTGCACGCTGTAGCTGCCATTGATGGGCAGGCTGCTGCTGGCCAGCGTAACCCCTGCCCGCTGGCAGGCCAGCTGAACCAGCTGCCAGATAGTTTTGGGGAACTGTGCCTGATTGGCGTGCAGCCAGCCGGAGAAGTCCGCATCCAGCTTGGACATGGTGTCGTAGGCCGTGACCTTGTAGCTGTTGCGCTTGGTGCGGGTGGGCTTTTCGGCATAGAAAACGCCCACCTTGGTGCGGTTCCCGGCATCATCCTGCCGGTAGTAGGTCAGGGCGTCCCCGGCAGTAATTTGCAGGCTGCCGCCCGGGTCCGCCCAGATTTCGGCTTCAATGTAGTCCGAAAACGCAGAGCCAATAGTGAACTCCTGCCCGGCGTTCACCGCAGTATGCAGCGTCAGGCTTTTGACCGCGCTGCCGGGGGAGCCGCCCTTTAACTCGGTGCCGCTGGAGAGAGTGAGGATTGGTTGATACAAATACACACCTCCTTTGGTTTTAGTTAGGAGGTAGGAGTGAGGAGTTAGGAGTTCATGGTGTGCGCGTGCGCGCACGGGTTGAAAATTGGGCCGCAATCCCGTAGGGGCGCACATTGTGCGCCCGTCACCCTGTGGCAAATCCTGTTATGGCATCTACCGCAAAGCCCCGGAACGGTCAAGACCGTTCCCTACAATGCCGGACCTTAGGCCCGTTTTAACCCCTACTTCCTACCTCCTAACTCTCAATCAGCATTCAATAATGTTAAATTTAAGGTTCTTCCACTGTTTCGTCTTGGCATTGTGCCAGGCGATGCCGTATTTGCTGCAGTAGCAGGTGGTGGTCTCGGTCTCGGTGGAAGAGCCGGCTTTGGGATGGGTGAACTGGAATGTGGATTTGCCTGCAAACAGCCCGATGGTGTACTTGTATTCGTCGTCCGTCAGGCAGCTGTAGGCGATGGGCCAGGTGGCAACCTTTTCCCGCACCACTTCGCGGTGCATGTACCCGGCTTCGTCGCGCCCGGAATCGCTGGAATCCAGGTCGGAATAGCTCGGTTCAATGTCGCAGTCCGGTGCGTACAGGGATTTGCCATCGATCTGGAACAGATTGGTCAGGGTCACGTCACACACCTCCTGTTGCAATGGCCTGTTTGCGCTGCCAGCGCTGCACGGCGCGGCCTACGTCCTCGTCGGTCAGCTCAATGCCGTACACGGCGGAGAGGATCTCCCGCAGCACGGAAACCACGGCTTCAAAGCCCGCCATCTGGCCCGCCTGCAGGTCCTCCATGACCTCGGCCACAGCCTGCTTGATGGTGTCCAGCGGAGCTTCCACGTTGGTGCCGTGGCTCTGATCGCCCAGCACGGCGAGGAACTCCCGGTTGGCCGGGATGACCGCGCCTTGTGCCAGGTAGGGAATCTGCGGGGCGGTCAGGGTACTGATATGAAACCCGACATGCCCGCCGCCGAATATGTCCGGCAGGTCGAACGACAACCCGTTCAGCGCGTTGATGACCGCATTGATGCCGGTCACAACGGCGGAGATCATCCGATTGATGAAGCCGATGATGCCATTGACGGCGGTTTTGATGGCGTTCGTCATCTTGTCCCAGACGGTGCTGACCGTGTTGCCGATGGCCTGCCAGGCAGCATCCCAGTTGCCGCGGAACACGGCGCTTAAAAAGTCCGCCAGCCCGCGCAGCACAACAACGGCCAGATCGATGGCATCCGCAATAGCCCCAACGGCCACGCCAACAACGTCCGCAATGGCGTTGAATACCTCAGCAAACGCGGGGCCGAATGTGGCGATGATCCACTTGGCCACCGGGGCCAGCAGGTTGTTCCACAGGTCCAGCAGGCAGTTGGCAACGCTTGCCACCAGCAAAAGAATGTCGTCCCACAGGGGCTTGAGGTGGGAGGACCAGAGGGTAGACAAAATCTGCATCAGGTTAGTAAGGATCGGCTGCAAAACGTTCTGCCATAGGGTGGTAAAAATGCCTTGCAGGTTTTCCAGCGCCAGGGCGGCACTCTGGGCAATGGGCTGGCCGTACTCGGCCCAGGTCAGCTGAACGCCGCCCAAAAGATCCTGCCAAACGGTCAGGGCAGCGGTTTTCATCTGCTGCCAGGCTGCATCCCACAGCGCGGCGGCGGGGGCAAGCACAGCCTGTAATGTAGCCCAGAAATTTTGCAGCTGCTGGTTTAATAAAGCCGGCGGACTTAACTGTGGCGGTTCGGCATCTGCGGCTTTGATTGTTGCAGTGCTGCTTTTGCGGGTGGTGGAAGCCGCCGCAGCTCCGGCACTTTCGGCAAGGGAAGCCTGCAGCCGGTCCAGCTCATCAAATTCCGCAACGCTGCGTTTGGCGGCCTTGGCTGCTTTGGTGGTGCCACTGGCAAGTTTGGCCTGGGCTTTGGCGGCTTTGTTGGCGCTGACTGCTGCTGCGGCGGTCTGCTGCTCAAACTTTGCCACCGGCACGGCGGAGAACGCAGCGTTTACACTGCGGCTTATTTTTTTCAGGGCAGTGCGCAGGCCGTTCAGCGGCTGCTGCGCGGTGTGGGTAGTTGTTTGTGTAGACAGGGCAACCTGAAGGCTGCCTGCATAGGATTTTGGCAAAAGCATCTACCTCCTTATGAGAACTTAATTGGCCAACAGGCGCTGCAGCCGCTGGCGTTCCGCTATCTCTGCCGGATTCAGGCGGGGGCGCAGGTCAACCATGGCTTTGTTTTTGCGGTAGTAGTCCTGTTCCCACGGCTGCAATTTTTGGCCGTGGCGCAGCTTGCTGCGCACCCGCAGCAGGGTAGCCAGCTGGCCGTCCCCAATGCTGTTGAACCAGGCCATAAAGGTCCACCAGTGCAGATAAGGCAGGGCGCGCACTTCGCACCCGGCGGCTTTGTTGATGTCGGCGGCAATCAGCGGGGCGTCTTGTTCCCAGTCCAACAGCGGCGGGGCAGGGGAGCGGGGCAGCGTTTGCCCGCAGTTCAAAAAATCTGCCAGCTTCTGCATGGCCTCCGGATAGTCGCTGTGCGGCAGATCGCCCTCATAAAATAGGGCCAGGGCCACCCGCCAGCGGATGAATTCCGGCTCGCTGGCATCGTTCAACCGATGCAGAATATCCAGAATATCGCGGTAATCCGAATGAATCGGATATGCTTTTCCGCCAACCTCCAGCCGGGTGGGCAGCCGCCAGCTGCTCATACCTGCACCCCGCGCGCGGCGCGCGCTGCCTGGGCCTGCTGCACGG
>UMGG01029697.1_pt1 | contig 18759 bp, 12 predicted proteins | sample 1965211 | NCBI WGS metagenome assembly UMGG01 (sample SAMEA4836064, study PRJEB28245) | human gut metagenome | biome: gut microbiome; material: fecal sample | place: Denmark | collected 2008 | reverse complement strand
TATATAATCTCCTCAGATCATACCGTCCGCATATCCTCTAGTTACGTATTCACATTTTACTCATATAACTGCGACCCTCAGGGCCGCCCGGCATTGTTACGTTGTCGTCTCAACGTCGGTGAGTGGGTTTATAGAAAATTATTCGCCATCTGTCAACACAAAAAATGCATTTTTTTTGTTTTTTTTCCATCTTTTTTATAACTCATTGAATAAATTTGAATTTTTTTCACGCATTTTTCCGGCGCAGATTTACGGACAGTAAAGTTGTATTTTCATTCCGATACAGAAGCGCATATATTATATAGTGGAAATTATTTCCGAAACGGAACAAAACCACGACAACGGACACCGAATCTCCCAACATTTGCTTTTCTTTTTCCCCCGTATCTGATATAATCCGTCAATAACCAATTTAAGAGACTGATAAAAAATGGCTTTTACTTTTTTTACGCTCGGCGGACGGCAGTTTTGGGAAGATATATACGTCTATCAAAAATGGCGAATTCAGCGGAATTGCATTACAAAACACTATCGTCTGCTCGACAACTGGGACATTCGTCGTGCCGGCGGCAGTTTTGAACAATGCAGCAGGGCACTGACCCGCTGTGCCGAAATCTTCCAGCTGACGCCGCCGAAAACGAAGGCGGTTGTCCTGCTGCACGAACTGGCGGGAAACAAAAACCAGTTTAATCAAATGGTTAAAATGGCAGAATCGGCAGGTTTTTCCGCCATCGCCGTTAATTATCCGTCCACCCGCAAAGAACTGCGGGCACACATTCGTCAGCTTGAATTGCTGCTCAACAGCCTTGAATATGTCAAAGAAGTTTCCTTCATCACCGCGGGAATCGGCGGACTGCTGGTCAGACTGCTGCTGGCTGCCGATTCGCAATGGAAGAAAAAAATCAAAACCGGACGAATCGTCCAGATTGATCCGCCGAATCGCGGATTCCGGTTATGGGAACGGCTGAGCGACAGCAAAATCGCCGCCCTGTTCCTCGGGCCGTCGATAAAAAGCTGCGATTCGCATAAGGTTGTCAAAATTCCGCGTTTTCCCGATACGACAGAGTTCGGCATCATCAACACACACAACCGGATTGCGGATATGCTGAAAGATTCGCTTCCCGACCGTTGGAGAATCTTTTTTCCGCAAATCGGCGATTCGTTTCTGCCGGGCGCAAAGGACATGATTGATATCAAAACATGGAAGACGAATCCGGCGGCGGACGACAAGACGATTCGCGCCTGTAAAAATTTTTTGCTGAACGGGAAATTTTGAAAAAACGACAAAGGCGAAAAAATAAAAAAACTGTAACAATTTTTTGCGTTTTTTTGTGTTATACTGGCTAAAAATAGGAGTGGTGTATATGAAGGCAATCTTGATCAACGTGGGGATACTGCTGGCTTTGGCCGCTATGTATTACTTTGATTTTTGGTCATTATTTACTTTCAAAAACGCCTTCTGGTACGCTTTCGGGCTGGTGATTATTGTGTTGTTGATCGGGTTAAAAGTATTAGGTAATCCCTTTGGGAAAAGGAAATGACGATGACTGGAAAATTAAAACAACAATTGATTTTTGGGCTCCTGGCATGGGGATTATTTGCATCTTTACCGAATACCGCTCATGCACAGAAATGGCTCGGCACCGTGGGCAGCGCACAGAACGGCCTGCTCGGGGACACCGTCGGCGCCCAAATGATAAGGGCGGGCGGGCAAGAGGCCGTAGATCAGGCCGCAGCCATAGCCGGCTATGAATCAGAAAACATTAAAGCTGTTTCTTTCCAAGATGCCAAAGATTTGGCGGCAAAAGGATCCGGTTTGAACAACGTATCCGGTGCGGCTAATGCGGCAGCTGCACGGTACAAAGGATCTGACGGCTTCTTTTCCGGCGTATGGAATGTTGTCAGCGGTGCTGCTCAGGATGTATTCCGATCCTCGGATGAAATCTCTGCCGACCTCGAGCAATACAGAAATGCCGAAACGGCAGCCAATATAGATGCGGCGGTAGCTACCGCCAAAGACATTCAGGGCGACGGTTCCAATATCTTGACCGGCAATCTGAAATCCATTCCCGACAAACTTGATCAGCTTGATCAGGCAGCTAATGCCGTTGCCATTTACGAAACCCCGGAAGGCCAAAAGATTTACATGGACAAAGACATGAAGTCCATCGGCGGGCTGATGGACGGATGCGTTCCGCTGCCGCTCAAGCTTGAACAGAGCAGGAAATGCATTCTGTGTCCGCTGTTTGTCATTTTGTTCAACACCGCACAGACAATGAGCATTGCTTCTTACAACGCACTGGCGGCAGGATTTAAGAATCTGCTTCTGATCGGCTTTGCCCTTTATGTTGCGTTTGTCACGCTCAAGCAGGTCAGTTCCTTTACCAAGCAGGACGGGCCGAAATATATTTCCGACCTGTTGACCATGAGCTTTAAAATCCTTCTGGCCTATCTGGTTCTGACCCATGTGCAGGAACTGTACCGGCTGATTCTTGAGCCGTTGTTGAACGTGGCGATGGAATTCGGCGGCAGTTTCCTGTTCCGCAGCGCAGACAGCAATTCGTCCTCCTCCTTTATGGCCTGTGCCTCGGCCACTCAGCTGGGCGACGGCGTAACGATTGCCAAGGGATACTATTCGGCCGGACTGTTTGCCAAGGTTGACTGTTTCGTCCGTTCGGTACAGCAGGAACTGGCGGTCGCCACTTCCATCGGCAGTTCGCTGATGTGTGTTGCCCAAAACGAAGCCAGCCACTGGTTCGGTCTCCCGGATCTGACAATGCTGTTCAGCGGCCTGATTATCTGGTGCTTCAGCTGGCTGGTCTGCCTGGCTTTCGGCTTCTATCTGATCGACGCCGTGGTCAGACTCGGCGTGGTCGGCGGACTGATGCCGTTCCTGATTGCGGCATGGCCGTTCAAGCTGACTTCCCAATACACAAGCACCGGCTGGAAAATGTTTATGAATACGTTTTTCACGTTCGTTTTCCTGGGATTGGTCGTCAGCGTCAACATTGAGCTCGGACTGCAGGCCGTTACCGGAGGCGAAGGCGGTTATGATAAAATTATGGAGTTGGTCAATGCAAACGAAGTAAAGCCGTTGGTCGACATTATGAGCATCGGTCTGATGGGGCTGTTGTTCCTGATTTTGTGCTGCATTTTCGGCTTTAAGCTCTGCGGCGAAGCCGTCAGCCTTGCTTCGCAGATGAGCGGCGGACAGGGCGGCACCATCGGTTCGCACATAGCTTCTCTCGGCGCCGGCGCCGCCAAATGGGGGGCGGTCAATACCGGCAAAGCCGTCGGCAAAACGGCCAAATCCGTTGGCGAAGCTTCCGGCGTTAACGACAAGATAAGACAAGGCAAAGAAGTTGTCGGACGCAAAATGTACAACGGCATGGCCGCGGTCGGCAGACGTCTGGGACTGAAAGGCGCGGCAGGAAGCGGCGGCGGACAAGGCAGCGGCAGCGGAAACGGCGGCGGAAGCGGCGGCAACGGACAGGGTGGAAACGGCAGCGGAAACGCGACGGCACAGAACCGCGGCAACACTACGCCTCAAAATGGTTCCGGACAGAGAACTCCGGGAGAGGCCGCAAATACGCAGAATGCGGCAGCCGGACAAGCCGGAGGAGAAGGCGGAGCCGCAGCAGCCGGAGCCACGGCCAACAACACCCAGCCGAACAATCAAAACGGCGGGCAGACGGGACAAGGCCGCGGCAACGGTTCTGCCGGCAGCAATGAAAACGGGAACAGATCAGGCGCCGCTGCCGGTATGAGCTCGGGGGCTGCCGCCAATGCAAATTCCGGCGTAGAGAACCCGGGATCGGGCAACGGTCAAAATGCGGGCAGCGGGCAGAACGCAGGCACGGGCGGCGAAGGACAGCCGGCAAACGACGGCGGCGCAAGCGCGGCCGGTCCGAGGGAAAACAACGCCCAAGAACAGGCAAACCAGATCGTCAACAGTTCGAAGGAGAAAATCGCCGCGGCGGCGCAAAACACGGCTGCCGAAAAAGGCGGTTCCTCCGGAAAACCGGGCAAGGTTGAAAGCCCGAACAAAAACGGCAAGAAAGACGATAAAAAAGACAATGCGGCCGAGAAAAAGGCCCAAGCCCAGATCGAAGAACTGCAGCGCGCCATCAGCGGTCTTGAGCTTGAGAAAAAAGAACTGGAGAAGCAGCTCCGGAATCTGGGCGGCAAACCTGCCGCCGGAAATGCGACCGGTTCGAACGACGAATTGCAGAAAAAGATGAAAAAGCTCGAAGAAGACAAGCAAAAAGCGGAAAGCCTGTTGGAAGCTCTGAAAAACCAGAAATAAGAGAGAAAGGGACTACCGATGGTGAAAAACATTAACATAGCAAAATTTTGGAAATTGCTGATCCTTATTCCGGCAGTGTTACTGTTGTTTGCCTGTTCGGGAGTTGAAGGCAACAATTCGGCGGTTGACGAAACCTTGGAGGACAATGCGGCTCAGGAGGTCAAGCACCGGGAATGCTGGCAGGCCGCGGTCGTCGGCGCCATTTACGACACCACCAGCCATATCACCATGGGCATGTACAGCCACATGACTCAGGGCGCAATGGCGTTGATGATGGTAGCCTTTGCCGTTTGGCTTTCTTTCAGAATCATGAAACACGTCAGTTCGTTTACCGAAGAATCTCCGGCCGAAGTGTGGACAGAGGTAATGAAGAAATTTTTCCTCTGCTTTGTCTGCGGGCTGCTTGCCACCTCAAGCACCGGCGTCATATGGGTGTTAAACTCCGTTATTTTCCCCATCTACAACGCATTTCTTGAACTCGGCAGCGAAATGCTAAGGCATTTTTCCGACTCGGCGGGCGGCGGCAGCGACAACATGCAATGGAACGGCAGAATGCTTTTCATACCTTTTACCGGAGAAGTGGAAGCAAACTACAAGGTAGCCTGCACGGTTTCCAACATGGATCCGGCAACGCCGGAGGGTTTCCCGACAGCGCCAAAGCAGATGATGGAATGCATGGTCTGCGCCGTCAACGAACGGTTGAACTTCGGCTTTAAACTCGGCTGGGTCATCATTACCCAACCCGGTTTTATGGCGCTGATCTGCGGATTGATCATGATTCTCCTGTTTTCGTTCATTAAGATCGGTTTCGTCTTTTATCTGGTAGACAGCATCTTCCGTTTTGCCATGATGGTTCTGATCATGCCGATTCTTATCATGGCCTATGCTTTCAAACCGACCAGGGGCTGGACCGCAACCGGATTTAAAACCATACTTAATTCCGCCGCTTTCATGATGTGCATTGCCATTGTCATTTTAATGGCGCTGGCGGCAGTTCAGCAGATTTTGGTCGACAACAGGGAACTCTTCGAGGGCGACGAAACGTCGCTGGCAGATTTCAGCAAACCGTTGCTGATGTTAATGCTGGTCGCGTTCCTGCTGGTCGGGGCAATGGACATTGCCAAGACGATTGCCGATGAACTGGTCGGCGGCGGCGGAAACACCAACTTCCAGAAGAGAGTCGCCAAAATGGGCCTGGCCGTCCTGACATGGGCCGGCATCGGCGTCGGCAAGAAAATCGCCGGTACGGCGATGAAAGCCGGAGCCGCGCATTCTTCCAAGATCCGGGCAATGCAAGGGAGTTACAAAGGTGTAAGATCCAAATTACGCTCTTTGGCCGGAGAAGACGACGAAGACGAAAGTTAGAGAAAGGGTAAAAAAGTGACAAAGCAGACTAACATATTTAACAAGCTGAAAGCAAATCTTAAGGTCTTGCTGCCGGTTTGCTTTGCGCTGATGATAAGCGTCGGCAGCGCTTCCGCCGAGCCGACTTATCAGATATCCGAAGCGGACATCGTCGGACAAATATCTCAGACGCCGTCGGGAAATTCGCAGGTTTTCCGTCAGCAGCCGGACAATTCGACCGGAGGTTCCACCGCTTTCGACCGCGAAGTGCGGCAGTTCAAACGGGCTTTAAACAATTCGCTTACCGGTCAGGGACACGGCCTCGGCACTTATGCCAAAAGTCTGGTCGGCGACGGCTTAAATGCCGGGCTGAATTTTCTCGACGAAGGATTGACGAACATATTCAGTTCGGTCGAATCGTCTTTGCCGAACGGTTGGATTAAAGATCTTCTGGTTACGTACAACCCGGTCTATCAAGTCACGAAATTTGCCTCCAAAGCGGTCGTTAAAATTGCCAAGTTCGCTACCGGCATAGTTTTCGGTGTTTCCAACCGGGAATGCAACAAAGAAAGAATGGACGCCATTTACAAATCGGGCTGCTATGCCTGCGACGTGGTTACGGCCCTGATCGGCAGCTTCATGAACGCGTGCACTTACCTGTACGACGTCGCCAAAGAGGCCGGCAGCAAGATCCTGTGGGTCGGCGTCATGCTCTGGGTTGCCTTTTATGTCCTGCAGCAGCTGTCTTCGCTCAAAAACCTCGAGCCGTCGGCAATGGTCAACGAACTGTTGATTATGGCCTTTAAAGTACTGGGCGCTTATCTGGTGATCAATGCCGGGATCGACTTCTTTATCAGTTACGCGATCGTGCCGTTTATGAACTTTGGCGCCCAGTTCGGCATTGCCATGCTGGCCAGCGCCTCCGCCGGCAGCGGGTTGGACATCTTCGGCAAGATTCAGCTTGACAGCGCCTATGCGTTCCAAGACGGGCCGATTCCGGCTTATTTCCTCAACCAGCTGCAGCAGTATATCGCCGCCGTCGACTATACCGTGTCCACCCATCTTGAAATTGGACATATGCTGACCTGCCACGCCACCCATGCCGGCGCCTATGACTGGGAAATCGCGCGAATCCCCAACATCTGGATCTGGCTCAGCGGCGCCTTTATCTGGTTCATGGGCTTTATGATGACGCTGTCGGTTACCTATTATCTGGTCGACATTTCCTTCAAGCTCGGCTTTGCCATCATCGCGCTGCCGATCACGGTCGGCCTGTGGCCGTTTAACATTACCAAAGGCAAACTCGGCACATGTTTCAGCATTATTTTGAATTCGGCCGGCATTTTGATTTTCCTTGCGATGACCGTTGCGGCGGGGCTGGCGCTTGTCAGCAACGCGCTTGACGCCGGGTCGCAGGAAGCTATGAACGCCAGTATCGACTCCGTTTTGACGAAGGAGATGGACGGCACCACCAAAATGATGACCGCGATCGAAGACGGCGACAACGAATACATTGACGAACAGCTGGCTTTCTGGAGTTTCGGCTGGATCGTGCTTCTGTTTGCCTACCTGTTTGCCATGAAGCTGATCGGCTCAACCAAGAGCGACTATGTCAATCAATTTTTCAGCAGCAAGCTCGCCAAATCCGACCCGATGCACATGGGGCTGACCCAGATGACGGACATGGCCAAACAGCAGGCGGTAAGACCGATCAAGTTTGCCGGAAAAATCGCCAAGCATCAGGCCGGCAAAGGCGTCGACTTCATTGCCGGAAAAATGTTCGGCGGCAAGAAAGACGAAGACAAGGGACTGCTTGACAAGATGGGCGACACCAAAAACAAAGTCGACAACTTAAGCAAAGGCAAATTTGACGACGAAGGACAAAACAAGAAAAAACCGTCCACCATGGAAAGCGCGAAGGCGATGACCGGTCTTGACGCCGACAAAGACAAAAAGGCCAGAGAAGCGCAAAGCAAAGGCAGCGGTTCAGGCGGCAGCGGCGGCGCCGGACAGGGCATGCAGCAGGCCGGACAAGCCATGCAGCAGGCCGGACAGGGCATGCAGCAAACCGCAGACGCCATCGACCAGAGTCTCGGAGCTGCGGATCAAAGCGTCAAAGCCGGTAACCAAGCCGTTCAGGGTGCAGCCCATGCCGGTACCGCTGCCACTTTCGGCATAGCCGCTCCGATCACGGAAACGGCGGCGGCTACCAGTACTGTGGCTTCAACGGCAGCCTCTGCCGGACTGAACGCCGGAAGACTGGCGGCCAAGGCCATGAAGACCATGGGAAAGGTCATGGAAAAAACCGGTAAGGCAATGGAAAAAGCGGGCAAAGGCATGAATAAAATGCAAAAGGTAGCCAACAAGCTGCAAAAAGCGGGGCAAACGGTCAACAAATTTGCCGACAAAGTGGAAAAAAACATCGACAAAACAAACAAAGCCCTTAAAAACGCGGCAGAAGGCTCCGATGCCGAACAGCAGCAGGAACAACGCAACGGTGACATGATCGGCGGCGCCGCAAACAAAACTTTCGGAACCGGGAACAAAAAGAAATAGGTGGAAGCGATGACGATGACAGCGACATATAAAAGAAAAGGCATAAAAGGAATCGTATTTGCTGCGATGCTTGCATTTGCCGCTTTAACCTCATTTGGTGCCGAAGCGGCCAGCTCCTGTACCGTTAAATACAGCGGCGGCAACGTGACTCCCGAATGTCCGGACGGCAGAAAAGCCCGTTATGACATCAGTCCGAAATGCATTGAAGACGCCAATAAGGCGGCCGGCAACTGCCTGAACACGATGCCGGTCACCAACGTCGCCCGCATTCCGGAAGACGTCTGCCACCGCGGAGAGGGCTGGAGCCGCAAACGCAACCACAACGGCATGGACTATGCCGCAGGAATGGGCACCGCGGTAACGGCGGCCATGGACGGCACCATCACCAGATACTCTTTCGGCGTTTCCGAACCGGCACGCGGCGTCTGCCAAAGCAGCGGCGGCGGGTACGGCAACGTCGTATATATTGAGCATAAAGGCTGTGACGGCACTTATACGACCCGTTACGGGCACCTGACCAACAAACCCGTTCCCGGCTTAAGAGAAGGTTCAAAAGTCAAAAAAGGCGACCTGATCGGATATGTCGGCGGCACCGGCGGTGCCTGCGGACGCCCTCACCTGCACTTTGAGCTGCGGGGACCGGGCGACGCGCTGGTCAACCCGATGTGCGATCAGGTTCAGGGAATCTGCAACTGCAAAACGCCGGTTCCGTCCAGCGGTCTGTCAAAATGCAAAGACGCGACTTTCGCCGCTTCCAGCTCCACGCCGATAGATCCGGCCGCCGGCGTTACCGCGGTTTCGGTCGGCACGGCCAACAATGCCGAAACGCCGGCGAAATCTTCCGCCAGCTGCGCGCCCTATGAAGAGGTCCGCAACAGTTACCGCGAATGGGGCTGCATTTTCTGCAAACCGTTTGAAATTTTGTTCAACACGGCCAGCGTAATGGCCAAAAAGTCGTTTGACAATCTGGCCAAAGCCGTTATCGCGGTGGTGGTAGTGGCGTTTGCCATCTGGCTCTCGTTTGTAACCATCCGCTTCGTTTCGACGATGGAGATCAGAGAACCGCGCATATTCGTCAAAACCCTGCTTAATCAGGCATTCCGCGTACTGGTGGTCGTCATTTTGCTGAACTCCGGCCTAAGTCAGATACTGGCCTTAAGCGTTGATCCGGTCTTTTCCACCGGTCTGAAAGTGGCGCAACTGGCAGGCAAAATTTCCGACACCTGCGATCTCGGCAGCCATAACATTACCATTGTCGGCACCGACAAAGGCGGCCTGTCTCCGTCGATGGGAACGGGCATCCTGTGCACCATCAAAGCCATTCAGGACCAGATCGGAGACATTCTGGCGTTGGGCGAGCTGAGCTGGTGCCTGTCCTGGAGTTCGGAATACCGAGTAATGCTGGTCTTTCCGCATCTGGGCTATCTGCTGACGGCAATACTGTTCTATCTGGGCGGATTTATGTTGTTGTTCATTTATCCGTTTATGCTGGTAGACTGCATCCTGAAACTGTCGATCGCGGTGGCTCTGCTGCCGGCGGCGTTGGGCGCCTTTGCCTTTAAGATTACGGCAAACTACCTGCAGGAAATCTGGAAGATATTCTTAAACGCCATATTCAGTTTCATTTTCCTGTCGCTGATCATTTACATCATCGCTTCAATTGCGGCTGACTCACTGAGCGAGATGATCGGCGGATCCGACGTCGGCATCATCATGAAGTTCTTCTGGTGGATGGCGGAGGTCATCAAAGTCGTCGCCGTCTGCTTCCTCGGTTATGCCGTTTTGGAGGAAATGAAACATTTCGCCGACAGTTTTGCCGGCAGCCTGAAAATCGGTGGAAATGAGGGCATCGGCAGTCCGACCGGCAGCTTCGGGATGGAATTTTTCGCCAAACGGCCGGGCATGGCCGTCGGCAAGCCGATTGCCAAAGGTGCAAAAGCGCTCGGCACGGCCACGGGGAGGGCGATTTCCGAAGGCGTTCACCGCGCATCAATCAACGGCTGGAAACAAGCAGCCGAGGGAAAAACAGTCATCAATCCTTTCAATCCGTTCAGCAGAATTAACAGCGGCATTGAGAAAACACGAGATGAAAACGGTAACGAAGTGTACGATACGACAAGCGCATGGCAAAAACTCCGCGGCAAAAAGGAATATCGGACCTTTACGACGGACGCCAGCGGCAACACCAAAATGAACGTTACCGTTCAGGACAAAAAAGGAAGACGGACGGAGGTCGAAACCGACGCCTATGCCACCGTTACCCGCAAATATGACCGGGACGGCGTCAAGATGCGCGAGGATACGAAAACTAACGCCGCTCTGCTGAAATACGCGATGAAAAAAGACGGAACCTACAATCCGGAAGTCGTCAGCAATTTCATGCAGAATTCCCTGCTCAGCGAAGAAAACAAACAAATCATGTTTGTTCAGGCGGTGATGAAGGAGCGGATGGGCGAAGCTGCCGAACAAATGGGAGATTCGTTTGAAAGCCGCACGGTAGAAAAAGGACAGGACGAGGAAGGGCGCGAAACCTGGACCGTCAACCAAACCAACCGCGACGGCAGCCGTTCCACCTTCAAGGTTACCTTCGGCGCCAACAACCGCGTTTTGTCGGAATTCAAGAACGTCGACGCCAGCGGCAAGGGCAAAGCGTTTGCCACCGACGGCATCGTTCAGCGGAAGTCTTACATTTCCGTCAAAACCAACGCTGACGGCAGCAAGGAAACCATTGTTGAAAACAGATACGCTTTCAGCAGTTACTACTCCAAGATCGCCAACCGCCCCCTGTACTCAAACGGCGACATGGCGGACAACATTCCGGCCGGAGAGATCATGTTCGGCGAAAAAGACATGAGCAGCTTTGCCCATCAGGTCGGCAAGAAAGGAAACAAAGCTTATACTTTCAGAGAGTTTAACTGACGTTCCTTTCGGTAAATAGTCAAAAAAATGGCAGAAATTTTATTTTCTGCCATTTTTTTTGCACAAAATCGTCATCTTTTGTGCAAATTTCTTGATTAATTCCAAAGTTAGATTATTATTTAGCTAAAATTTAACAATCTGTAACAATGCAAAGGTGGTAATTATGGAAGAAATTATTTTCCCCAACCAGATCAGAATGTACAGAAGACTGCGCGGACGTTCCATGCAGGAACTGGCCGATCATTTGGGCGTCAGTCTGTCGGCCATCTCCAAAATTGAAAAAGGCTATCGCAGAATTGATCAGGAACAGCTGGTAAGAGTGGCGGAGCTTTTGGACTGCCCGATGCAGGACCTGTTCGTCAACGAGCAGAATTCTCAGGAAGACGTCATTCTGTCATGGCGCCGGGAACAGGAAAGAAGAAACAAAATCAACGAAAAGGCCGGCTTGAAAACACTGGGTGCCGGTTTGCGCCAAATCCGCAACGAAAAGAACCTGACACTGATCGAAGTGGCGGAAAGTTCGGACATGACACTGTCCGTTTATCACCGGATTGAGATGGGACAGCGGGAAGTTTCCGACAAGGAAATGAAAAACATCGCCAAATCGCTCGGATATACGGCCGAAGAATTGAAAGAAGCGATCAAAAATCTGGACGGCAAAGGCATGCTGGACGAAATTATCCAGCGCAACGACGCCAAATACAAGCTGCTGTCCAACCCCCGCGGCGCAATTTCCACTTTTGACACGGCTCCGCGCGACAGTCAGAAAGTGCCGGTATACGGCGTTCCGGGCAAAGACGGCAACGTTATCATTGACAACGAAAAAGAAATCAAATGGGTCGGCCGCCCCGCAGTCTTAAACGGCAAAAAAGACGCATACGGACTGAACCTGTGCACGCGGCGTTTGGGCAGTCTGTTGCCGGCCCGCTCCGTTTTGCTTGTCGATCCGCAGGAAGTGGTCAGCGTCGGCGACATCGCCGTTTATCAGATTGACCCCGAAGAAGTAATGGTTGTCAGCATTCGCGAAGACGATAACGGAAAACTTTACGGCATCCGTTGGAATCCGGACGAAAGGATCAAGCTGGACGACAACGACTTAAGCAAACTGCATAAGGTCGTCGCCATTTACTTATAAAAATTTCCCCGCTTCGGCGGGGTTTCTTTTTGCCTTGCCGTCGGAAGAAAGAGTTTCAACGCCATACGGCGGCCATGTCCGCCGGTCTTACGGCCGCTTGCCGCTTCCCTGTAAAAACGAAAAAACAAAACGGAGAAAAGAGAGAAGAGAAAAACAGAAAAGAAAGATCAGATACAAAAAGCGACGAAGGAAAAGGCAAACAAGGAAGGGAAATACCGGCAAAAGGAAAAAGACGGAAAAAAGCGAACCGGACGACGGGAAGGAAAAGACAATAAGCCGCTGGCGAAAAATCCGCCGCGGGGAAAAGCCGGCAGGTCCCAATTGCCGGACAGCGAAAACGACGACAAGCGAACAACAACGGACAGGCAAAAGGGAAAAGACGGAAAGAAACGAACCGGACAACGGGAAGAGAAAGACAATAAGACGATGGCGAAAAATCCGCCGCGGGGAAAAGCCGGCAGGTCCCAATGCCGGACAGCGAAAACGACGACAGGCGAACAACAACGGACCGGCAAAAGGAAAAAGACGGAAAGAAACGAACCGGACGGCGGGAAGGAAAAGACAATAAGACGATGGCGAAAAATCCGCCGCGGGGAAAAGCCGGCAGGTCCCAATGCCGGACAGCGAAAACGACGACAGGCGAACAACAACGGACAGGCAAAAGGAAAAAGACAGAAAAAAGCGAACCGGACGGCGGGAAGGAAAAGACAATAAGACGATGGCGAAAAATCCGCCGAGGGGAAAAGCCGGCAGGTCCCAATGCCGGACAGCGAAAACGACGACAGGCGAACAACAACAGACAGGCAAAAGGGAAAAGACGGGGAAAAAAGCAAACCGGACGGCAAGAAAGGCAACCAAGGCGACAATGGACGAAGGCAAGTTTCGCTTTTGTCATTCACCTCTCGCCGCTCTCCCGCAAGCAGCGATTTTTTTCGCTCTCCGCGTTTGACTGATTGACATTTATGGATTTGACTTTATGTTGTATTCAGTATATTCTATATATATTCTAAAGGGGGGACGACTGTGGCAGACGACATCAACAGCTCGGCGAGTTTCGGCCAAAGCAAAAACGACAGTGAAGAATTGCCGATCATTGTCGCTCAGCGTTTTTTAAACATTTTTCGCCAGCTGCACATTTTCAGCGACGAAAGGCGCGAAGCTTTTAATAAGATGCTGCTGGAACTGCCGCCGGAAGTCAAATCCATTTTTCAGAGCCTGCCGGGCGGCACCCCGTTGCAGGAATATATGGAAGATCTGGAGCAAAAAAGCAAAGGGCTTGAGCCGGTCGCACACCACAATCACCAGAAAAACAGCAATATTTTGCAGGAAGCCCTGTCCGAAAACAGAAGCACGGGGGGAACGACCGGCGGCGAGGGAATCATCAACGGTGACAATTTCGCGCGGATTCTGGCCAGCAGTCTGGCCCAGTCAAACGCCGAAATTATCCGCGAACTGCAAAACACCCGCCCGGCGGCAACCGGCATTGAGGGCGGAAGCGGAACGGGCGGCGGCTTTGACGGCCCGATGAAACTGGTTGCCGACGAATCCTTTACCAACATCATCTCCAAAGCATTGGCCGAAGCAATCGAAAACTCAGAAAAGAAACGGCTGGAAGACAACAAAATGATTGCCCGTTCGTTTACGGAGCTGCAGGAAAACCTGACCAAACTGATCGAACAGAGCAGTCAGCTTAAATTTATTTCCGGCGGCGACGGAAAAACGGCTGCGGCTCCCATTCAGATGAAAGGGCTGGTCGACGATCTGGTCAAGGCCCAGTCCGCCTTTTTAAAAGAAACCACGAAAAGCCAGAAAGAAGAGCTTTCTTCCATCATCTCCACCGCCATCAAGGAAAGTCAGAAAGTTTCCACCCAGGCGCTGATTGAATCTTTTAAGAAAATCAGCGAAGAAAAAATTCCGACGCCGATCACCTACGCCGCCTCGTCCCCGAAAGGCCAGCCGGCAATGGAATCGGTCGAACAGGCGCTGAAAGCGCAGGGAAAAGAGTTTTCTTCCATCATTTCCATGGCATTGAAAGAAAGTCAGAAAAATTCCGCGCAGACGATTATTGAAACCCTGGAAACGCTGAAAAAAGATTCGACCGTTTCGGCCGGCGGACAAAATAATCTCAAGGTTGAAGAAATCATGCGGATGCAGGCCAATCTGTTCCGTGATATTGCCCGTGCGCAAAATCAGGAGTTTTCGGCCTTGATATCCTCGGCACTGAAAGAAAGCCAGCGTCAGTCGACGGAAGCAATCATTGCCGCACTCAGTCAGCTGCAAACGGCACCGGTGCAGACGGTGGCGGTACCGGTACCGATGCCTGCCGTCAACAGAGAAATTCCCGCCGCCTTGCAGCCCGCGGTTCATGAGCGGCCGGCGGCGCCGCAAATGCCCGAACCGACCGTGTCCACCCCGATGATCGACAAGTATCTGGACGGCGTTGACGAAGAGGAAGAGACGGAAGAGAAAGCAAACGCGGCGGTAATTGAGGAAACGCCGAAAAAGAAAAAGAAGAAGAAAAAGAAGAAAAACCGGGAAGCCGAAAACGGCACGACAGGAACCGTCAATGACGAATCGGACGAAATGCCGGCCGGCGAAGAAAAACCGCGACAGGAAACAAAAACGGAAACTCCGGCGGCCGGCGGCGCCGAAAAGGAAAAGGCACCGGCAGAAAGCAAAGTTTCCGCGCCGGCGGCCGATGAAACTCCCAAAGCGGCAGAAGCAGGCAAACCTGCCGCCGGGAAAGCACCGACGGACAAAACGGAAAAAGAAAATCAAAACGCCGCCCGGGAAGCGGCGGCAGAAAAAACGACGGAAGAGAAAGCCCAACCGGCAGAAGAAAAGGCAAAACCGGCAGAAAGCGCTCCCAAAGCGGACAAAACGGCAACCTCAAAGCCCGAACCTGTTGCTGCCGCGGAGGAAGGAAAAGAACCGCAGATTTCGCCGATGCTGCGTAAACTGATGACGATTTCGACCGCCTTTGCCGACGTGCAGGACATTAAAGACAGTGATCCGGGCGACGACTGGGGCTGGGGTTTCGGCGGAAGCGACAGCGAAAAGACGGACAATGCGGCCGGCGGAAGCGACGGCTATGGCTTTGAAACCGACGACGACGGCTATTCCGCAGCCACAACTGCCGACGCCGGCGACGGCGAAGACTGGGAGTGGGAATACGAAGAAGTGCCCGCCGACGCCGAGATGAGCGGAGAAGAAGGCGAAGACTGGGAATGGGAATACGAAGAAGTTCCCGCCGATGCCGAAACGAGCGGAGAAGAAGGCGAAGACTGGGAGTGGGAATACGAAGAGGTGCCCGCCGACGCCGAAACGGCCGGCGAAGAAAACGGGGACTGGGAATGGGAATACGAGAATACCCCGGCAGCCGCGGCTGAAACGGAAGATGAGGTCTATGAAGAAGCGGCGGCGGAAGACAGCAGCCTCAGTCCGGATGAATTTGCCCAGACTTCGGAAATCGTCGTCGACAGCCTGCCGCAATTCGTGCTGCTCGGACTGGAGGACGAAAAATTCCGCGATCCTTATATTGAAAACAGTGACAATATCGGGTAAATTGAAAGGAAAACAATTTGCCTGAAACAAACGACAACCAGAATTACCGCGAAGGGAGTGACGCATAATGGAACCAAACAAAGCCGCCGGAACAGCCGACTTGTGGTACGTTGACAACTACATCCTGCTGAAAGACTATTACGACCGCACGATTTCCCGGATTGCCGCCCGCTGCGTCCGCAAAGGCAACATTGCGATCGAAGACTACCCCTTTTTCGGATACATACTTGACGTTCTGGAAGAAATCAGCGAAACCGGCGAATACATATTGCAGCACCGGGAACTGTACCCGTATGTCGAACGCAAAATCGCCGGCGGGCTGAACGGGCTGAAAAAAACGCTGATTGAATATCAGAACGAACTGAAAAGCAATTCCACTCCCGACATGATCAAGGAAGACGCGCGGGAAGTGGAAAAAATGAAGCAGGCACTGGGCGACGTCGACAAATCGGCAGACCCGACCGTGGGCGCCGGCATGGGAATGGAACAACTGATGGAAAAGCTGATGCAGGAAAACAACATCAAGCCCAACTTCCCGGCCGAAGACGATAAAAAATAATTTTAACAGTCAACCTTATTAAAACGGAAAGTAACCGACTAATGTTTAAAATCTGTCATAATTTCAAAAAAATTACCGTTTGTCTTCTGTGGGCGGGCATGCTGGCCGGCTGCAAAACGCCGGCGCCGGAACCGGAGCCGGTCGAAGCGGATCCGCTTTCCGCCGCCTCCCTCATCAACCTGCAGGATCCCAACATGATCCGCACGCCGAAAGGCGCCAGTTCGCTTGATCTGGAAACGCCGCTGCGTTGCAACGTCAACTGGAAAACGCAGGAAATGATCACCGCCCTGCCTTATAACATGAAAGCCTTCAACCTCACCCGCAACGGCATCAACAATCCGCTGCCGCGCTTTGAGGTAACCGGTTTTTCCTTCAAAACCATGCCGGCGGAAAAAGCGCTCCTGAAACTGCTTAAAGAAGCGGATATCCGGCTGGTGGCCAAAGATGCGCCTTACACCAGCATTTCGGCGGAAAATTTGCGCGGCGAACTGTCGGAAGTGGTCAAAATGATTACTGATGCGGCCGAAATTTACTATAACTACAACGCCGAAACCAAAACGCTGACCATCAGCCGCAAAAACAACTTTACGCTCTATGTGCCGAAATCGCGGCCGATCATTCTGGCACTGCTCGACGTTCTGCGCGGGTCGGGCATCACCAACATCACGACCGACTGGTCCGATTACTCAATCACCTTCGACGCCGATTTTGAACTGAGAACCAAAATTCAGGATCTTCTCGACTATTTTGAGGAAAATCCGGTGCTGATCGCATATGACGTCAGCGTATTTACCATTTATCCGTATAATGCGCAAAACGACATCGAGTGGCAAAAACTGCTGAACATCTTTGATTTCGGCACCATCAAAACCGCCAAAACCGGCGTTATCGGACGGGTGCTGACCACTTCGGACGATCTGAATTTCAAAACCCTGCAGCGGTTCCTTTCCGGCCAGGCCAGAGTGGTTAAGGCCGCAGAGGGAAAATTCGTGGTTCCCAACCTGTGGCTGGCTCGTTTCGACATCGGCAAATGCGCCGCCCGGAAGTCGCCGGAGGCTCAGGTTTCGCTCTTGGCAAAATCCTCCCTGATGCCGCAAAACCGGATTTTTTCGGACATTACGCTGGAAGGCACCGAAGGACAGATCACCCAGTTCAACATTCGCAGCAAACTGGGAGAAAATTTCCTGATCATCGGCATCCCCAACGAAATTTTCGGCATCAGCAGCCCGAAATCGGAAACGATCGTGTTTATGGTACCGAGAATCATCCGTACCTTAAAAAAACAGGTACCGACGGCAAATTAATAATTATCGCAATTAAAGGAGATTAGGGAAAATGGACAACATCAACAAAGCTCCCGGCGGAACCCCCGTCCGGCATAAGCTGAAAAAGGTAAAAAGACCGATCAAACGCCCCGTCAGCACGCCGGAAACGCTTTCCGTCCCGCCTAAAACCACGGAATTTGCCGCTCCGCGTCCGGATCAAAGCATTGCTCCGGCCATGACTTCCTCCGCCGCGGCGGAGGAACATCAGGCGCCCGTGCCGGAAAAAATGGACGCTTTCAGCCTGGACGCCTTTCTTGACGGCGACAATCTGCCGGCTATTCAACAAGATACGAGATTACAGCAGAACAATTTTGAACGCGGCTTTATCCGCGACGAGGACATCAATCCGACGCCGCCCAGCTGGAAAGACAGAATGGTCGTCGGCGATTTGTACACCGGCTTTGCCGTTTTCGTCACCGCCGCCGTTTTCCTTTTGTTCGGTATCATGTTTGCCAAAATATTCTTAAGCGGTCCGACCACCGTTCAAAACGGTTTGCAAGGCGTTGTCATCAACTCGGAGGTACCGCGGGGACGAGCCCGCTGCGGCGTGGCCGAAAAAACACAGGGCTGCGTTTTGTACATTATGAATCCGCAGCGTCAGGACTTAAACGGCCGCGATTTTTACGATTTGGCCGCCCAGTTGACCGGGCGCCAGCGGTTTATGATCGAAACCGGAAACATGCGCTATTCCAGTATTAAAATCAAACCGGGCGAAATTGCGCAACTTAACATTCCGCCTTTGCAATAAGTCGTTTTCCTTCATCCCTCCCCTTGACGGGAGGGATTTTTTTTATACCGCCCCGCGGCAGGCGCGTGGCGGCGAAATTGCGCAGCTTAATATTCCGGCCGTTTTCTTTCATCCTCCCCTTGACGGGAGGGATTTTTTTATACCGCCCCGCGGCAGGCATGTGGCGGCGAAATTGCGCAACTTAACATTCCGCCTTTGCAATAAGTCGTTTTCTTTCATCCTCCCCTTGACGGGAGAGATTTTTTTATACCGCCCCGCGACAGGTATGTGGCGGCGAAATTGCACAGCTTAACATTCCGGCCG
>UMGG01076835.1_pt1 | contig 20045 bp, 15 predicted proteins | sample 1965211 | NCBI WGS metagenome assembly UMGG01 (sample SAMEA4836064, study PRJEB28245) | human gut metagenome | biome: gut microbiome; material: fecal sample | place: Denmark | collected 2008 | reverse complement strand
GAGGGCGTGCACTGCAACGCCCAGCTCACCGCCGGGCAGGTGCGGCGCATCTGCCGGATGACCCCTGCCGCCGAGCAGCTCCTGCGGGTCTCCTACGAGACGCTGGGCCTCTCGGCCCGCGCCCACGACCGTATCCTCCGGGTAGCCCGCACTGTGGCCGACCTCGCAGGCAAGCGCCTCCTCGACGAGGATTCCCTGCTGGAAGCGCTGCAGTACCGCGCACAGGAAAAGGTCGAGCTGACGTTCTGAGACCGCAAAAAGCTCCCCCGGCAGTCCAAGCCGGGGGAGCTTTGTCGTTGCTATAGCAGTTTCTCAGAATCTCCGCCATGTATCGGGCAGGAAGAGCACCAGCATCGGGAAGATCTCCAGACGGCCGGCCAGCATATCGAAGACGAGCACCAGCTTTGCGAAGTTGGAATAAGCCCCGAAGTTCATCATAGGGCCGACCTGATTGAGGCCGGGGCCGATGTTGTTCAGGGTGGCGGCGACGGAGGTGAAGTTTGTCACCATGTCAAAGCCGTCCAGACTCACCAGCATCAGGCTCGCTCCAAAGAGGAAGATGTAGGCCGCTATATAGACGTTGGTGGTGCGGATGGTCTCGTGGTTGACCAGCTTGTCGTCCATCCGGACGGGAGCCACCACCTGCGGGTGAAGGGCCTGTTTCAGCTCCTTGCCCAGCGTCTTACCCAGCAGCAGGAAACGGCTGACCTTGATGCCGCCGCCGGTGCTGCCCGCACAGGCACCCACGAACATCAGCAGCACCAGCACCTCTTTGGCCAGCGTGGGCCAGAGGTCGAAGTCACAGCTGGAAAAGCCGGTGGTCGTGATGATGGAGCCGACCTGAAAGGCCGCGTGGCGCAGTGCCTCGCCGAAGGTGCCGTAGAGGCTGCGGATGTTCACCGTGATGACGGCCACCGCCGCCAGAATGATGCCGAAATAGGCGCGGACCTCCTCGCTGGACGCTGCGCGGCGGAACCTCCGCAGCAGCAGGAGGAAATAGGCGTTGAAGTTGACGCCGAAGAGGATCATAAAGATGGTCACGACCCACTGGATGTAGGGCGAGAAGCTGGCAAAGCTGTCGTTCTTGAAGCCGAAGCCGCCGGTGCCCGCCGTGCCGAAGGCCGTGAGCATCGAGTCGAATACATTCATGCCGCCTGCCAGCAGGAAGCAGAACTCCACTACCGTCAATGCAAAATAGATGCCGTACAGGATCTTCGCCGTGGACTGCACCTTCGGCACCAGCTTGTCCACCTGCGGGCCGGGGCTTTCCGCTTTCATCAGGTTGACGTGAGAGCCGCCGGTCAGGGGCAGCAGCGAGAGCAGAAAGACCAGAACGCCCATGCCGCCGATCCAGTGGGTGAAGCTGCGCCAGAACAGGATGCCGTTGGGCAGGCCCTCCACGGCGGGCAGGATGCTGGCACCGGTGGTGGTAAAGCCCGACACCGTCTCAAAGAGGGCGTCCACCGGATTCGGGATGCAGCCGGTGAGGACGAAGGGCACCGCGCCTACGATACTGATGGCGATCCAGCTCAGCGCCGTGGCCGCGAAGCCCTCCCGCATATAGAACACCTTGCTGCGGGGCTTGATGGTCCGCAGCCCGAGGCCCAGCGCCGCGCTGATGGCCGCTGTCAGCAGGAACACGCCCATGACAGCCCACTCGGCGTAGATGAGGCTCGTCGCCGCCGGAAGCAGCAGCAAAACGCCCTCGATCATCAGGATATAGCCCAGCAGACGAAAGACGATCGCATAATTCATACGTTCTGTCCCCCGTTACCCTTCCACGATGTCCCGCAGGTCGTGCAGGCCGTGCTCCAGCGTGACGACGATGACGTTGTCGCCCACCTGAATGCGGTCGCCGCCGCGGGGGATGAGGATGCGGTCGCCGCGGGTGATGCAGCAGAGCAGCAGGTTCTTTTTCAGATGCAGCTGGCTCAGCGGCACGCCGGTGGCCCGGCTCTCCTCGTGGACGGTGAACTCCAGCGCCTCCACGCGGTCGTCGAGGATGCGGTAGAGGGTCTTGATGTTGTTGCCGGCCTCGTTCTGCAATGCACGGACGTACTGCACGATGTAATCGCAGGTCATGTACTTGGGGTAGACGATGCTGCCCAGATCCAGCCCGGCCAGAATATCATCGAACTCAAGGCGGTTGATCTTCGTGACCAGCTTGCCCTTGGAGTGCTTCTTGGCAAACAGGGTCAGCAGCACGTTCTCCTCGTCGATGTTGGTCAGGGCCACGAAGGCCTCGGTGGATTCCAGTCCCTCCGAGAGCAGGAAGTCGCGGTTGGAGCCGTCCTCATTGAGGATCTGTGCCTCGGGCAGGGACTCGGCCAGCACATTGCAGCGGGCCGGGTCGCGCTCCACGATGCGGACGCGGATGTGGTTTTCCAGCAGCTCCTGACTCAGGTAGTAGGCGATGGCACCGCCGCCCACGATGAAGGCATTGCGCACCGGCCGCACCGGCATATGGATGCGCTGGAAGAACTCGTGGGCCTTCTCCTGCGTAGCGAGGAAGGTGACCTGATCGCCGTTCTTCAGCACGAAGTTGCCGTTGGGGATGATGACCCCGCCGTCACGCTCCACGGCGCAGACCAGAATGTCGCTCTTGAGCTGGGTGGGGATCTCATGGATGGCCACACCGTCCAGCCCCTGCTGCTCGGTCAGGGCGAACTTGATGAGCCGCACGCGCCCGTCCGCAAAGGTGTCGATCTTGCTTGCACCCGGAAAGCGCAGCAGATGCGAGATCTCCTTCGCCGCTGCCATCTCAGGGTTGATGATGGCCGAGATGCCGATCTGCTTTTTGATAAAGTCCAGCTCATGGCTGTAGGACGGGTTGCGCACACGGGCGATGGCGTGGCAGTGGCCCGCCTTTCTTGCGAACATACAGCACAGCAGGTTCAGCTCGTCCGAGCCGGTGACTGCAATGAAGACATCCGCCTCCTCCACGCCCGCCTCAGACAGGGTGGTGATGGACGAGCCGTTGCCGAGAATGCTCATCACGTCGTAGGATTCGCCGATGTGCTCCACACGGGCCTTGTTCGTATCGACAACGGTCACATTATGACCCTCTTCACTGAGCTGCCGCGCCAGCGCTGTGCCGACTTTGCCGCCGCCCACCAAAACGATCTTCATAGAATAACCCTTTCTCTTCTCCTGCGCCGTTTGGGCGCTATCGAGTAGATTATAGCATATCTCGGGCCAAATATCTACAAAATCGGCCCTTCTGCCTGTTTTATCCACTGCAAAGCACCATTTCGGCGGAAAAAGCAGCCCCGGGGTGCGCGCACCCCGGGGCTGTCAGGTGTTTTTGCAGGCTTTATTCGTACCGCTCCACGCCGTCCTTAGTGACGAGGGCGTAGACCAGCGGAGCCTCTTCGGGCTTTTCGGGGCCGTAGACGAGGCCGCTGCGGTACTCGGCGGCGGCAGCGTCGAATCGGTCGGCTGCGCCGTAGAAGGTGGCGAGGCTCTCGCCCTTATGGACATAGTCGCCGCGCTTCTTGTGGAGGGTGATGCCGGCGGCAAAGTCCAGCGGGTCGCCCTTCTTCTGACGGCCTGCGCCCAGCAGCACGCTGGCCGAGCCGATCTTCTCGGCATCGTTGGCGATGATGTAACCGTCCTCCTCGGCCAGCAGCTCATAGCTGGCGGCGGGCTTTTCGAAGAGGCTGTAGTCGTCCAGCACCCGGATGTCGCCACCCTGTGCCGCGAACATTTCCTTGCACTTTGCATAGGCGGAGCCGTCCGCGAGGACGGTCTCGGCCATGGCGCGGCACGCGGCAGGGGTGCCCTTGTCGGCCAGAACCAGCATATTGGTGGCCAGCTGTAAGCACACCTCAGTCAGGTCGGCGGGGCCGTGCCCCTTGAGCACGTCCATGCTCTCCATGACCTCGAGGCTGTTGCCGATGTTGCGGCCCAGCGGGGTGTCCATGTCGGTGATCATGGCAGCGACGCGGCGGCCGTGATGGGTGCCGATGGAGACCATCAGCTTGGCCAGCTCGATGCTCTGCTCCACGGTCTTCATGAACGCGCCGGTGCCGGTGGTAACATCCAGCAGGATGGCGTCCGAGCCGGAGGCCAGCTTCTTGGACATGATGCTGGACGCGATGAGGGGGATGCAGCTGACGGTGGCGGTGACGTCCCGGAGGGCGTACATCTTCTTATCCGCCACGGCGATGCCTTCGCTCTGGCCGATGACCGACAGGCCGATCTTGTTCACCTGCGCGAAGAACTCCTCCTGCGAGAGGGCGGTCTTGGTGCCGGGGACGCTCTCCATCTTGTCGATGGTGCCGCCGGTGTGGCCGAGTCCGCGGCCGCTCATCTTGGCGATCTTGACGCCGCAGGCCGCGACGATGGGCGCGATGACCAGCGTGGTCTTGTCGCCCACGCCGCCGGTGGAGTGCTTGTCCACCTTGATGCCCGGAATGGGCGAAAGATCGACCATGACGCCGCTGTGGGCCATCACGTCGGTCAGCTCGGCAGTCTCCTCGTCGGTCATGCCCCGCAGATAGACGGCCATCATCCATGCCGCCATCTGGTAATCGGCCACCTCGCCGCTGACGAAGCCGTTGACGATGGCTTCCAGTTCTTCGCGGCTGTGGGTGCCGCCGTCCCGCTTTTTTGCGATCAGATCGTAAATGCGCATAAGTTCACGCTCCTAAATCGTATTCTCCGCCAACGCTCTTCCGTCGGCAATAAGTATGACATTGTACTTCAAGTATAGCAAATTCTTCCGCAAAAGCAAGCATCGTTTTGTGGAATCTGTTGAAAAAAGAACGAAAAAGGCGCAGCCGCCCGGAAAGCAGCTGCGCCCCGAAAAAACGCCCTCGGATCAGCGGGAACCTTTATCGTAGGGGATGCCCTCGGCCTTGGGGGCCATGCTGTTCTTGGAGGTGAAGGCCAGAATGACCATCGATGCCACGAAGGGCATCATGTTGTAGATGTTGCTGGACCAGTGGAGCTGTGCAAGGAAGGTGGAGTCGGCGATGTTGGCCAGACTCTTGAAAACGGCGAAGAACATGGCCGCGCCGCAGATGTTGAAGGGCTTCCACTGACCGAAGATCATAACGGCCATCGCAAGGAAGCCTGCGCCGGCTACGCCGACCTCGAAGTTCCACGTCTGGACGGGCGGCACGATGTAAGCCAGACCGCCGATGGCACCCAGTGCGCCCGAGATGACGACACCGGCATAGCGCATCTTGTAGACATTGATGCCCACGGAGTCCGCTGCCTGAGGATGCTCGCCGCAGGCGCGCAGACGCAGGCCGAAGCGGGTCTTGTACAGCACGACATAGCTGACGATGAGCAGGACGATGCCCAGCGGGACAAAGATGCTCAGCTCCAAACCGCCGAGGCTGAACAGGAAGGGCTTGTTGGAGTAGTTCAGCTTGGCACTGCCGCTCGTGCTGAAATACTTGGCGATGACCACGGCGATGGCCGTCGCCAGCAGGTTCAGGGCTGTGCCTCCGATGGTCTGGTCCGCCTTCAGGTTGATGGAGGCAAAGGCCAGCAGCAGGCTGTAGACCATACCGGCGAGAGCCGCCACCAGCACGGCGATGAGGACCGTAGCAAACGCAGGCAGGCTTGCAGGCAGCATAGTGAGGGTGAGGACACCCGCCACGCCGCCGATGACCATGATGCCTTCCAGTGCGATGTTGATGATGCCGGAGTGCTCGCTGAACATACCGCCCAGAGCGACCAGCATCAGCACGATGCCATACAGCAGGGTATACTTGATGAGAAGCAGCATATCACTTGCCCTCCTTCTTGGTTTTGGTCTCAGCAGGGGCAGGCTCTGCATTCACGTTGGTCTTGTCCGCATTCCTGAACAGCAGGGCGTGGATCTTGCCCCGGAACAGCATGGAGAATGCGCACAGGTAGATGATGATGCCGCTGATGAGGTCGGAGATCTCCGTGGGATAGTACTTGGTGGACAGGAACGAGCCGCCGACCGAGATGTGGGAGATGAAGATCGCAGAGAAGATGGTTCCGATGGGGTTGGAGCTTGCCAGCAGGGCCACGGAAATGCCGTTGAATCCCATGGTGGGCAGGCTGGTGGAGTTCAGCGGGTTCCACTGGGACACATTGGACAGGTAGTAGAGGCCTGCGCCGAAACCGGCCAGTGCGCCTGCAATGGCCATCGAGAGGATGATGTTCTTCTTCTCGTTGATGCCGGCATAGCGGGCTGCGCTCTTGTTCAGGCCGACGGCCTTCAGCTCATAGCCGAAGGTGGTCTTGTTCAGGATGACCCAGATGAGGACGGCCACCGCAGCTGCGAGGAAGATGGCGATGGTGGTGCTGTTGGTCTGGAACATCTTGTTCAGGCCAAAGTCCGGAATGAGGGACTTGGACAGCTCGGCGCTCTTTCCGAGGTTCAGAGTGCGGGTGTTGCGCACATCGTACATGGGGCCGGTGCCGTTCTGGTAGATGAGCTCGTTGACCAGATAGAGGCCGATCCAGTTGAACATGATGGAGGTGATGACCTCATTGATGTTGAAGTAGGCCTTGAAGAAGCCGGGGATCGCGCCCCAGATGCCGCCGAGGATGGTTGCCGCGATGAGGCAGACGAACCATGGCATCTTGAGCATGATGGCGCAGTAGAGGGCGCCGTAAGCGCCCAGCGTGTACTGACCGGCTGCACCGATGTTGAACAGGCCGGTCTTGAACGCGAAAGCCACGGACAGGCCGGTCATGATGAGGGGGGCTGCGTTGGCCAGCTCCTTGCCGACGCCGTAGGGCGCATCATGGAAGCCGCCCTTGACGATGCGGACAAAGCCGTCCCCCCATGCGTGGGCCGGATTGATGGCCAGCAGCACGAGGAAGCCCACAGCCATGCCGATGACGATGCACAGCAGCGCGGCCAGCACACTGGTGATGGAGCTGTTGAGGTTGCTGTGGGAAAGTTTTTTCTTGTTCATTTAGTTGTTCTCCTTTCCCTGCTTGCGTGCGCCGGCCATGTAGAGGCCCAGCTCCTGCACAGTGGTGGTCTTGGGGTCGAACTCGCCGACGATCTCGCCCTCGTACATAACGAGGATGCGGTCGGACAGGTTCATGACCTCATCCAGCTCGAGGCTGACCAGCAGGACTGCCTTGCCCTTGTCGCGCTCGGCGACGATCTGTCTGTGGATGTATTCGATGGCACCGACATCAAGGCCGCGGGTAGGCTGAACAGCCACCAGCAGCTTGGGGTCTCTGTCGATCTCGCGGGCGATGATGGCCTTCTGCTGGTTGCCGCCGGACATACTGCGCACGATGGTGGCGCTGCCCTGACCGCTGCGGACGTCATACTGGGCGATGAGCTTATCGGAATACTCGCGGACCTTCTCGGACCGGATGAAGCCGCCCTTCTGGAACTCGGGCTGCCAGTAGCGCTGGAGCACCATGTTGTTCTCGAGGCTGTAGTCCAGCACCAGACCGTGCTTGTGGCGGTCTTCGGGGATGTGGCTCATGCCGTCCTTGGAGCGCTGGCGGATGCTGGCGTGGGTGATGTCCTTGCCGTCCAGCGTGATCTTGCCGCCCGACAGCTTCTCAAGGCCGGTGAGACCGTAGACGAACTCGGTCTGGCCGTTGCCCTCGATGCCCGCCAGACAGACGATCTCGCCGCCGTGGACCTGAAAGGTGACGTCCTTGACGGAGTCCTTCTTGCGCTGGTCGTTGTGGATGGTGACGCCCTCCACGTCCAGCACGACCTCGCCCGGGTGGGCGGGCTTTTTATCGACCTGAAGCTGGACATCGCGGCCGACCATCATGCGGGAAAGCTCCTCCTTGGTGGTGTTCTTGATGTCCACGGTGCCCATGTACTTGCCCTTGCGCAGGACGGTGCAGCGGTCGGCGACCGCCATGATCTCGTTGAGCTTGTGGGTGATGAAAAGGATGGACTTGCCCTCCTTCTTGAACCCGCGCATGATCTCCATCAGCTCGTCGATCTCCTGCGGGGTCAGCACAGCGGTAGGCTCGTCGAAGATCAGGATCTCGTTGTCGCGGTAGAGCATCTTCAGGATCTCCACGCGCTGCTGCATACCCACCGAGATGTCGCTGATGAGGGCATCGGGGTCAACACGCAGGCCGTACTTCTCGCTCAGGGCCATGACCTTCTTGCGGGCCTCGGCCTTCTGCAAAAAGCCCATCCTGTTCGGCTCCACACCCAGAATGATGTTGTCCAGCACGCTGAAGCACTCCACCAGCTTGAAGTGCTGGTGGACCATACCGATGCCCAGTGCGTTCGCATCGTTGGGGTTGCGGATGGCGACCTCCTTGCCGTTCTTGAGGATCTTACCCTCCTCCGGCTGATACAGGCCGAACAGCACGCTCATCAGCGTGCTCTTGCCTGCACCGTTCTCGCCCAGCAGGGCATGGACCTCGCCCTTTCGCAGCTGCAGGGTAATGTCGTCGTTGGCCTTGATGCCCGGGAACTCCTTGGTGATATGGAGCATCTCGATCACAAAATCCTCTGCCAATCTGCTCACTCTCCTTTCGTGTCCAAGCGACACTTATACTATTCTAATGACCATTATACCGTATTTTTGTCGTTTTGCACACTTCTTTTTGAAAATTTAGTGTTTTGCCATATCATAAGTATTACTTTTGTGCATTTTGCCAAACAGCCCTCTCCCGCTGCCCGAAAGAACGCAAAAAGGCGGGATGCCCTTTGCAGAGCATCCCGCCCGGGAAAGCCTTGATTACTGGATGTAGTTGACGGTGGTGAACTCGCTGACGGTGGGCTTGGTGCTGTCGTCAGAGTTGTTGTCCACAACGATCTCGCCGCTCTTGATCTTGCTCTTCAGAGCCTCGTACTCGTCGGTGGTGAAGGTCTCGAAGTTCCAGCTGTCAGCATCGGTGGGCAGGCCGATGTAGTCGCCGTCCTCCAGACCGAAGTTGCCGTTGGAAGCAGCGATGTCGCTCCAATCGCCTGCCTCGATGTCGGACAGAGCGGTGTTGACAGCCTCGGTCAGGCCCTTCATTGCAGAGGTGATGAAGGGGTTGTAAGCGAAGGAGCCGTCTGCCACGCCGTTGACACCGATGTAGTTCTGGTCAACGTCAACGCCGATGACATAGCCGTTGCTCTTCAGAGCAGCCTCAACAGCGGAGGTGTAGATGCCGCCGCCGCAGGCGAAGACGACCTGAGTGCCGTTGGAGTACCAGCCCTCCATACGGGAGGTGATGTTTGCATCGCCGTAGAACTGGCCGCCGTAGAAGTAGTTGATGTCGATGTTGGTGCCCAGCTCCTGAGCAGCAGCATCAGCGCCCTGAACATAGCCGTAGCCGTAACGGATAACAGCGGGAACAGCCATGCCGCCGAGGAAGCCCAGCTTGGTCTTGCCGTCCTTGACGATGGCATAACCTGCCAGATAGCCTGCCTGCTCCTCCTTGAAGGTGATGCAGTAGCAGTTTGCGGGGATGCTGTCGGTGCCGATGTCGCCCTGCGTGACGTCGACGGCGATGAACTTGACATCGGGGTACTGGTCAGCAGCCCATGCCAGAGAAGCGCCGTACAGGTAACCGACGCAGACGATGACGTCAGCGCCGTCGTTGACAGCCTGACGGATCATGGTCTCGCGGTCCTCATCGGAAGCGTCAGCCTCGGGGATGTAGTACTGGCAGTCATCGCCCATGTAGCCGGAAACAGCGGTCCAGCAAGCCTGATTGAAGCTCTCATCGTCGATGGTGCCGGTGTCGCAGGTCAGAGCGACCTTCACGATCTTCTCGCCGCCCTCAGCGGTGGAAGCGGCAGTGCTGGTGGAAGCAGCTGCGGAGGAAGCGGTGGAAGAGGAAGAACCGCCGCAGGCAGTCAGAGCAGCGGCAGCAGCAGCGGCGCCAGCCACTGCCAGAAAGTTACGACGAGAAATCATCATAATGAAAACTCTCCTTTTATTTTAATATAATCGCGTCTTATTGACGAAATGTGCGCACCTGCACATTTACTGGCTCAAGTATAGCGGGAAGAAGTGACAGATGCAAGTCTTTTCCGATTACAAAACATTTACAAATATTTTATCAAAATTGTATAAAAATCACACTTATCCCGGAAAATCCGCTCCGTCCGGTCTTTTTCGCGCAGCTGCGTTCAGTCTTCCACGGCCTTGTTGCCCGCCACATTGGAGGGGCCGAAACCGAAGGGCAGCAGCTCGTCCATGCTGCGCTCGATGAAGTCCTCCGGGCTTTTTGCCATGATGACATTCAGCTCCGGGCCGCCGAACTCGAACAGCGCCTGACGGCAGACGCCGCAGGGCGAGGTGATCTGCTTGTTGACCTCGCCCCGGCGGGAGCCCACCACCGCGATGTCGGTGAACTTGGTCACGCCCTCCGCCACAGCCTTGAACAGTGCCGTTCGCTCGGCGCAGCTGGTGGGGGTGAAGGCAGCGTTCTCCACATTGCAGCCGGTGAAGATGCGGCCATCCTCGGCCCGCAGGGCTGCGCCCACCATAAAGCCGCTATAGGGCGCATAGGCCTTTTCCCGGGCCGCAAGAGCCATCCGGATCAGCTCCTGCTTTTCTTCCAGAGTCAGTTTTGTCATGGTCGGTTCTCCTTTTTGCAGTTTGCAGGTATCGTGTTCCTCGTCCTGATGGGCGAAGCATTTTTTGCTTATTCAAGTATAAATCATTCTTTTCAGAAGTGCAAGCAAAGCCTCCGTCAAAAAAGAGGGCCACTGCAAAACACAGCGACCCTCTCTGGTTCAAAAACGCTTAGTACTCTGCCCCCAGCGCAACCTTCATCATATCGGTGAAGCTCTTCTGGCGCTGCTCTGCAGTGGTGATCTCCGGGGAGACGAAGCTGTCCGAGATGGTCAGCAGGCAGGCGGCATTCTTGCCCAGCACCTCAGCGTTGGCGAAGAGGGCAAAGCTCTCCATCTCCACGCAGAGGCAGCCGCGCTCGTCCCGCAGCAGCTCCCAGTAAGCGGGCTTTGCGTCGGAGGGCTGACGATAGAAGACATCGGAGGAGTGGATGTTGCCCTCGATGAGCTTGATGCCCTGCTTCTTGGCGGAGGCACGCAGCTTGTCGTTCAGCTCCTCGCTGGGGAAGGTGATGTCGTGGTCGTTGCCGCTCTGGACGCGGGCATAGTTGGACTCGCTGACCGCACCGGTGGCCAGCACGGTATCGAACAGCTTGGCGCTGTCGGTGTAGCTGCCGGCGGAGCCGATGCGGATGATGTTGTCCACATCGTAGAACTTGAACAGCTCATAGGAGTAGATGCCGATGGAGGGCATTCCCATGCCGCTGCCCATCACACTGATGGGACGGCCCTCGTAGGTACCGGTGAAGCCCAGCATCCCGCGCACGCCCGTCACCTGACGGACATCCTTCAGGAAGGTGTCTGCAATGAATTTTGCGCGCAGGGGGTCGCCCGGCATCAGGACAGTCTTTGCGAAATCGCCCTTCTCGGCGCTGATGTGAGGAGTAGCCATAATGAATTTCTCCTTTTTATAAAATTATTTTCTCCCCGGGAACACGTTCTGCGGGGGAATGTACGAACCATTGAGACGGATCTCAAAGTGGCAGTGGTTGCCGGTGGAACGGCCCGTGCTGCCCACATAGCCGATGAGCTGGCCCTGCTTGACGGTCTGGCCTGCGCTGACGGTCAGGGACAGGCAGTGTGCATACACGCTGCTGTAGCCGCCGCCGTGGTTGATGATGACCGAGTAGCCATAGCCCGTGCCCGCACCGGCCTTGTTGTAACCCGCCTTGGTGATGGTGCCGCCTGCGGAGGCGTAGATGGGCGTACCCGCCGGGGCACAGATGTCCACGCCCCGGTGGCGTCCGCCATACCAGCGCGAGCAGTAGCGGTAATTCGGCACAGGCCAGATGAACTGGCCGCTTCCGGTGATGAATTTGGTGCTGGACTTCACCTTCTTAGTGCCCTGCACCACCTTTTTATTCACCGGCTCCTTGATGACCTCGGTGGAGAGGATGGTCTGCTCCACGAGGACATTGTTTGTATCGTAGACGTTCTGGAAGGTCACGCGGCGCAGACCGTTCTGGCCTTCCTGCAGCACCTTGGTGGTGCCCTTCGTATATTCGTTGGATTTGGTCGTTTCGATGGCGAAGGCGACCTCCTCCTCCCGGGTCTCGATGCGGGTGATCCGCACCTCGAGGGCCGCTTCTTCCTTGGTGACGATCAGCTCATCGCCCTCACGGATGTTGGATTTTTCGTTCAGCGGCTCGCCCTTGAAGTTCGTATTGAGCGCACACAGCTCCCGGAAGGTCAGGTCATTCTTATGGGCAATGTCCCAGAGCGTGTCGCCGGTCTTGACCGTGTACACCTTCTGGGCCTGCTTGACGCCGGAAAGCTCCTTCTCGACGTCCGCATAATCCTGTAGGCTGTCCTTGAAGTAAAGGCCGTCCTCCAGTGTGACCTGCTTGTTGAATCCCACGCTCACGTTGGGGTCATCGGGGACTTCGTAGGGTTCCAGACGGCTGGTGAAATACGCGCGCAGCGCGTCGCCGTCGCTGCATACCGCTGTCAGCTCACCGTCCAGATACAGGGCCGTGCCCTCACCGATCTGGTCGCCTGCGCTCTGGATGATGGCGTCGGCCATCTCGTTCTCATCCAGCATATGATGGGCGACGGCAATGGTATAGCTCGGCTCGATGGTCAGCTCCGTCTTGTCAGAGCCTGCGTAGCTGATACGCTCCATCACGTCCTCGCGGGCTGTATCGAAGACATCCTCGTTGGCCACATAGCCCACGGTCTCGCCGTTGACCTGCACAGCCAGCGCGTAGGGCTGGTTGATGACATATTCAAACACCATGCTGCCCAGCGCCAGCGCACAGACCGGCAGGATGTACATCGCCATCCGGGGCAGCAGCCGGAGGTTACGGCGGACGCCGCTGGCGAGATAGTGGGCGCTGGCCTTCAGTGCCGCGCCAAGGCCTTTTTCCCGGCGGATGTGGTGGGCGTGGATGAGAAGGGCCACTATGCCCTTCACCAGCAGCACAAAGGGGCCGAACAGATCCTTGACGACCTGTGCCGCACCCGGGAAAGCCGTCTCGGTCAGGTCTTTTGCAAAGCGGCAGATGCCCCGGACGCCCAAGAGGGCCAAGTGCTTGACGCTTCGCCCGGCACGCACTGCAGCATACTCTGCACCAAAGCCCAGTGCATAGAGCACCGCGCCGATGCGTGCCGCCAGCGGCGAAGCCCCCAGCTTCTTGGCTGCGCTGTCCAGCCGATGGCGGCGAAGGCGGAAGCGCCGGTGGCGGCGCAGCAGACGGACGCACTGGAACTGCGCCCATCGTGAGCGCAGCCTTGCGCGGAAGCTGCTGTGCTGCGGCGCAGCGGTCGGCACGTCCTGCCGCGTTTCAGTTGTTTTATCTTCCAGCAAAAAAGGATGCTCCTTCCTGTATCTTCAGGAGATTCTGATTTATCTCTCATATCGATATGCTGCCGCATAAGTGCAGCTTTTTTTACAAGAATACTCTGTTTATTATACACCCTGCCCGCGCCGAAACAAGCATTGACACAAAATTTGGGCCAAGCTTTCACCTACTTTTCACGAAATTCACAAATTCAGCGAAAGAATTGCGCCATATCGGCGGGCAGCGGGCTTTCCACCGTCACCGTGCGCAGGGTCGTCTCGTCCACCGGCGCTTCGATGCAGATGCCGTCCTCCAGCGTCTCACAGCGCGGCACCCGGAACGTCTGGCGGGCGCAGTGGAGGGCCTGTCGTCCGATGCGTGCCCTGCTCCCGCCGTAGAGGTCATCCCCGGCCAACGGGTGGCCGATGGAAGCAAAATGCACCCGGATCTGATGGGTGCGACCCGTCACCGGCACGCAGGCCGCGAGGCTGAAGCCGTTTTCTGCCTTTAAAATGGTGTACTCCGTCCGGCTGGGCTTGCCGTCGGGCGTGACGCAGCGACCGATGATGCTCCCGCCCTGCCGCCCGATGGGCGCGTCGATGACGCCCGGGCCGAGGGGAAGCTCCCCCTCCACGACGGCGTAGTAGAGCTTTTCCACCCGTCCGGCCAGCAGCGGGGCGGCGTAGCCGTTCTGCGCCGCCAGCACGAGGCCGCTGGTATCCTTGTCGATCCGGTTCACCGGGCGGAAGACCGGGCTGTTCCCCCGCTGAGCCGCCCATGCCGCATAGCCGTTCGCCAGCGTGCCCAGCGGGTAGTTCAGGGTGGGATGTACGGCGAGGCGGGGCGGTTTTTCCAGCACGAGGGCAAAGGCATCCTCATAGACGACGTTCACCGGGATGCCGCTCTGCGGCGCGACGCCCTCCCCCTCCGGCGGCAGTTCGAAGGAGATGACCTGCCCGGCCTCGACCCGGCGGTTGGCCAGAATGGGCACGCCGTCGGCAAAAAAGCCGCTGCCCCGGAACTTCACGGCCCGGGAAAGGTCGGCAGAGACACTGCACCGGCGCAGAAAGCTGCGCAGCAGCGCCCCATCCGCCTCGGGCGGGACCTTGAAATAGAGCTTCATCTTCCCACCTCCAGCGCGGGCAATATATAGGATAAGTATATCAAAATTCTCTTTCTCTTGCAAATCTTGTTTTTTTATGGTATGATTGGGAACGGAAAACGAGTGGAACATACGGCGGCGGGGCGGCTTTGACCGCTCTGAGGAAAGTCCGGGCCTCACAGAGCACGGTAACTGCTAACGGCAGCCGAGGGTGACCTCAGGGAAAGTGCAACAGAAAGGAAACCGCCGCAGCAATGCGGTAAGGATGAAAGGGCGAGGTAAGAGCTCACCAGCGCATGGGTGACTATGCGGCTTTGTAAACCCTACCGGAAGCAACGCCTATATGGGACGTACAGCGCTGCTCGCGTGTCCCGAAGGCGGCACGAACCTGTCAGCAATGGCAGGTCTAGACAGATCGTCGTTTAATACAGAACCCGGCTTACGGTCTATCTCGTTTTCCATCTTTTGAGCTTTGAACGCGCTGTCTGCGGTGTGCAGGCGGCGTTTTTTTCTTTCTTTTCCCATACTGTCACTTTTCGTTTGAGCCGTTTTGTGGTATACTGAGCAAAACCCCGCCGAGCATCGCTCTGCCGGGGCACAATGAAACAGACAGGATGTGAAATCCTCCGATGAATGATGGTTTTTTGAAAGCAGCTGCCCTCTCGCCCTCTCTGCGGGTGGCCGACTGCGCTTATAACACTTCCCAGATCTTATCCCAGCTGAAGGATGCCGCCGCCCGGGGCGTCAGGCTGGCAGTTTTTCCCGAATTCTGCCTCACCGGCTACACCTGCGGCGACCTGTTCTTACAGCGCACGTTGCAGCAGGGCGCACTGGATGGCTTGCAGACCCTGCTGGACGCCAGCCGGGAGCTGGACGTCGTGGCCCTCGTGGGCCTGCCGCTGCTGGTGCGGGGCAAGCTGTACAACTGCGCCGCCGTCCTCTGCGGCGGGCGTCTTCTGGGCCTCGTGCCCAAGACCTACCTCCCCAACTACGGTGAGTTCTACGAAAAGCGCCAGTTCACCCCGGGCAGCACCGAGGTGGAGACCGTGACAGTCTGCGGGCAGGAGGTTCCCTTCGGCACCTCGCTGCTCTTCCGCTGTCGCCAGATGCCCAGCTTCGTGCTGGGTGTGGAGATCTGCGAAGACCTCTGGAGCGCTCTGCCTCCCTCCACCTTCCATGCGCTGGCCGGTGCTACGGTCATCGCCAACCTGTCGGCCAGCGACGAGACCGTCGGCAAGGCCGAGTACCGCCGGACGCTGGTGTCGAACCAGTCCGCCCGTCTCCTCTGCGGCTACCTGTACGCCTCGGCGGGCCACGGCGAGAGCACGCAGGACATGGTCTTTGCCGGCCACGACCTCATCGCCGAAAATGGCACGCTCCTTGCCGAGACTTCGCCGTTTGAGGGCGGCTGGGCCGAGACCGAGCTGGACTGCCAGCGGATGGAGTCGGAGCGGGCGCGCAACACCAGCTTCGAACCCAGCGCCGAGGGCTATCTGACCGTCGATTTTGACCTCACCCTCACCGAAACGCCCCTCTCCCGCTGGGTAGACCCCACCCCCTTCGTCCCCCACGACGAGCGCCGCCGGGCCGAGCGCTGCGAGCTGATTCTGAAGATGCAGGCCGACGGCCTCGCCAAGCGTCTTGAGCACGCCCACGCCAAAACAGCCGTCATCGGCATCTCAGGCGGTCTGGACAGCTGCCTTGCGCTGCTGGTAGCCGTCCGCGCCATGAAGCAGCTGGGCCGTCCCACCAGCGACGTGCTGGCTGTCACCATGCCCTGCTTCGGCACCACCCGCCGCACCCGCAGCAATGCGGAAATCTTGTGCGACGAGCTGGCCGTCAGCTTTACCGAGATCGACATCGCCAACACCGTCCACAGCCACTTCAAGGACATCGGGCAGGACGAGCAGGTGCTGGACGTCACCTTCGAGAACGGACAGGCCCGCGTGCGCACCCTCGAGCTGATGGACACGGCCAACCGCACCGGAGGCCTCGTCGTCGGCACTGGCGACCTCTCCGAGCTGGCGCTGGGCTGGGCCACCTACAACGGCGACCACATGAGCATGTATGGCGTCAACGCCGGTGTTCCCAAGACGCTGGTGCGCCACCTCGTCCGGTACGAGGCCGACATCGCCGCCTCCGCCGAGCTGCGCCGGGTGCTGCTGGACATCCTCGACACCCCCGTCTCCCCCGAGCTTCTGCCCGCCAAGGACGGCGAGATCGCCCAGAAGACGGAAGACCTCGTCGGCCCCTACGAGCTGCACGACTTCTATCTCTACTACGTCCTCCGCTTCGGCTTCGGCCCGGCGAAGATCTTCCGGCTGGCCAAGGCGGCCTTCGCAGGCCGGGCCGAGTACCCGGACGAGGTGCTCTACCGTTGGCTGCGCAACTTCTACTGGCGGTTCTTTGCCCAGCAGTTCAAGCGCAGCTGCCTGCCCGACGGCCCCAAGGTGGGCAGCGTCACCCTCTCGCCCCGCGGCGATTGGCGGATGCCCAGCGACGCCGCCGCCGCCCTCTGGCTGGCCGAGCTGGAGCAGATCCCCCTCAAAGGATGATCTTCTATGAAACGACACAAAAAACTGCTGCTAAATCTGGTCTTTGCCGCCGTCATTCTGGCGGCCGCCGCCGCGCTGCTGCTGGTGCGCAGGGCCGGCCAGACCGGTGCCCCCCTCTGTGCCGAGCTGATCTATGGCGACGCCAACACCAAGCTGATCTTTCCCCTCGAAACGGACGCCGACTATGATGTGGACACCGGCTATCTCACCGTCCATATCCGCATTCAGAACGGCGCAGCCCGCTTTGTGGACTCGCCCTGCCCGGACCATGTCTGCGAGTCCTTCGGCTGGCTGAGCGAAGAAGACCAGACGGCCACCTGTCTGCCCGCGCGGGCGGTGCTGACCATCCTCCCCACCACCTGATGGCATACGCATCCAAAGGAGTGAACGCCTATGTTTGACGAAAACGAGCATACCCATCCCCAGAACAACGACGAAGGCCCCCGGCATATCCATCGGGGCATCAAGCGCAGCGAGCCGGACGAGGTCGAGGTGGACAGCGCCGACTTCTTCTCCCCGGAGCCGCCCCGGCCCTCCCGGCCCGCATCTGCGCCGCAGCCGGAGGCCGGGCTTCCGCCTGAACCGCCGAAGTCTCCCGTCCCGCCCCATAAACAGTGGAAGCCGCTGCACCCCAGTGAGGCCGCTCCTTCTGCCGATAAGCTCCCGAAAGGAGGAATGGTCTTGCTGGGATTGCAGGCCGTCCTGAGCCTTGCCGCGCTGGTGCAGCTCTGGCGCACCCAGATGCTGCCGGTGCTCTATCTCGTCATCATCACGGCGCTGCTGGTGCTGCTCTGGCTGCTGGTGCGCAAGTGCCTTGCCTCCCGCACCGGTGCGGTCGTAGCACGGGTTCTGTCCGTCATGCTTTGCGCCGCGCTGGCTGTGGGCTGCGTCTGGGCACAGCAGGGCCTCACGACCCTGAACAATGTCACCTCCGGCCTGCTCACCGGCGCAGAGGCCAACAAGATCACCAAAGAGCCTTTCGTGGTCTACCTCAGCGGCGTGGACAACCGCGGTGAGCTGACCGAAAATGCCCGCAGCGACGTGAACATCCTCGCGGTCGTCAACCCCGTCACCAAGCAGGCGGCCCTCATCAACACCCCCCGTGACTACTACGTTGACCTCGCGGGCACGGAAAGCAAGGACAAACTGACCCACGCCGGACTCTACGGCGTCGAGACCAGCATGGCGACGCTGGGCAACCTCTACGGTGTGGACGTGGACCACTACATCCGCATCAACTTTGCGGGCTTTATCAGCATCATCGACGCCATCGGCGGCGTAGACGTCTACTCCGATCAGGCCTTCACCTCCGTCGGCAGCCCCGGCTACTATGACCCCACCACCTTCGCCGAGGGCTGGAACCATCTGGATGGCAAGTCTGCTCTGGCCTTCGCCCGGGAGCGCCACGCCTTCAAGACCGGCGACATCCAGCGCGGCATCAACCAGATGAAGGTCATCGACGCGATGGCCAACAAGCTCAAGTCCCCCACCCTGCTGATGAGCTTTTCCAAGCTGATGGACGCCGCTACCGACTGCTTCGTGACCAGCTTCTCGCAGGAGCAGATCTCCGCGCTGGTGCGGATGCAGCTGGGCGACCTCGCCAGCTGGGACATCCAGAGCTACACCGTTACCGGCTCGGGCGCAAAGAGCTCCAAGTGCTACTCCGCCAAGGGCCAGAGCCTCTACGTCATGAAGCCGGATGAGAACTCGGTCAATGAGGCCAAAGCCCTCATCGCTGCGGTGCTGGGCGGCGAAGACAAGCTCACCAGCACCAGCCAGACCCCCGAAAAGACCGAAGTCCACACTCCGACGGCCGACCCCAACGCCGCCGCGTCCGTCCCGGAGGAGTCTCCCGACAGCGTGATCGTGGAAGAGCCTGCCCCGAGCGACGTCCCCGCGGAGAGCGAGGCCGCTGACGGCCAGCCCGCCGAGGGCAGCACCTCCGGCGAGCCAAACGCTTCCACCGAAGTCCCCGCAGAGGGCAGCGAAGAGGCCCCGGCAGACTCCACCGAGTCGCCGTCCTTCAGTATGCCGACACAGGAGCAGGTCGAGCAGGCGGCTTCGTCCCTGCATCAGGCCGCTTCCACCGTGCTGGACGCCCTCTTCGGCTCCGGCACGGGCGGCGACGCCTCCAGCGCTTCGACTCCCGCCGCATAAACAAGGGAATAAAAATGGCCCGCTGCGATAGACGGGTGTCCGTAAAACAGTTAATCCTCCGTATGGCTTAGACCATGCGGAGGATTTGTTTATGTCTAATCTTCAAACTTGCTGGCGGCAAGTCCACAGGGGATAGCCGCTTTAGCAGCTCAAGGGGGTGTAGCCACCTTGACGGAAGGTCGTGACGAAACATTCTCGGTCAGGCAGTTTTCCTCTGCTGACCGGGAATGAAGCGACCCAGGACGCACTACTCTCGACAGAGAGTATAGAAGTGCGCCCTTTAGTTCCTAAAGGGATTTTATCAGTTCGCCAAACAGGTGTTTGGTTGTGCGGAATAGAATGCTCACTCTAAGTTCAGCTTATAATAATGGGCATCAAAATAGGTTTCTTCTCCCCATTTTTTATAGCGCGTTTTTCTGTCCTCTGAAAACCCAAATTTGCGAAGTAGCTCAACCGACGCAAGATTGATATCTGCCACTTCTCCCGTGATGGACTTGCCGCCTTCCGCCTTAACCCAGCGAATGATAGCATCAATCACTTCGGTTCCGAGGCCTTCTTTCCAATGGTCTTTTGAGACGCAATACCCGATATCGTAATTCTCGTTTTCGGGGAATATGCAACAGGTACCGACAGGCGTACCATCCTCTTTCCATTCAGCAACCAGATAATATCCCTCCGGGTTGTCTTCCATCTCATCGACACATTTGAGATACGCTTCATCCATGTTCTCACGGATAGGGTCGCTCATATACTTCCCGTTTTCTTTGTCTCCCCATAGAGAGAGCGTAAAGTCTTTATCGGATTTCTGCCAAGAACGAATCGTCAATCTTGGCGTTTCCAAGTTTTTGATAAGAAGCATTGCGTATTGTTCTCCTCCACAAATTCCGATTTGTTGCTCAATTTTCATATTTAAATTATACCATAAAACTTGTGAACAATTCTATCGTCAT